>Ga0233437_1001991_pt1 | contig 33474 bp, 31 predicted proteins | sample SI_122_August201_FD_182714 | JGI IMG/M metagenome (GOLD analysis project Ga0233437, IMG submission 182714) | Seawater microbial communities from Saanich Inlet, British Columbia, Canada - SI_122_August2016_200_MG | ecosystem: Environmental > Aquatic > Marine > Inlet | place: Canada: British... | reverse complement strand
CACGTGAGTCCGTCGATAGGATCACAGATTTCGCCAACAAGCTGGCTGATCTCGTCTAGTGTCTTCTTTTCGCCAGGCAATGTCCGTCGGTCAATATCTATCTGACAATGCTCGGCAACGATGTTTGGCTGTGTGCCTCCAACGATGCGGCCCACGCTAACTGTCGACGCTCCCAACAGAGGATGCGTACGCTTCGCTAAGTCGGCTCGCAGCTCTGTCTCGAGGGTTCGGATGATCCGTGATCCATACGAAACCGCATTGACTCCCTCTTCAGGACAACTGCCATGCGCGCCGCGTCCCGTCAATGAGATGCGGATAAAGCAGGCCCCTTTGTGGGCAATCCCTACACGCAACGATGTCGGCTCGCCGACAATGGCATAGGTTGCTGTCACGCCTGCTTCGACCAATGCCTTGACTCCAATCGATCCCGTTTCCTCTCCGATTGTGCCTGTGAACAACAGGTCGCCATTCAGCGTATCCGCCATCCCATCGCAAGCCGTTGTCGCCATTGCGCAGGCCATGGCAGCAATTGCGCCTTTCATGTCGCAAGCCCCCCTGCCCCACAACTCGTTCTCGCGAATGATCGGTACGAACGCGTCCGTCATATTACCGGCTGGCACAGTGTCAATATGGCCGTTAAGCATGAGGCTTGGGCCCGTGCCTCCGGGAATCCGGGCCACAACATTGGCCCTTTCACCTTCCACGGGTAGCAATTCTGCATCGATCGAGTGATCTCTGAACCACGACACCAAGAATCGACCTATCGCTGCTTCATGCCCTGGGGCGTCGATGTGACTCTCAATGGAAACGAGGTCCTGCGTTAGTCGCAGGACCTCGGAATGGGACTCAAACGAATTCATGACGTCCTACTTCCTTGACGGACGAAGCTGCGTCATCTGTCCGGCGTCCATCGAGTCTTTGGCTATCTCGCGCAATCGATATTTCTGGATCTTTCCAGACTGCGTCATCGGAAGCGCATCAATCAGCTGAACATATCTTGGCACCTTGAAGTTGGCAATCTCACCCACACAGAAATCAACGATTTCCTGGGGATCGATGACCTGTCCCTCGCGAGAAACGATGTAGGCAACGGCAACTTCTCCCATGACGCTGTCCGGCATTCCAATGACAGACACATTTTGAACCTTGGGATGGGTGAACAGGTATTCCTCAATCTCAGCGGGATAGACGTTAAATCCGCCACAGATCAACATGTCCTTCTTGCGCCCAACGATCTTCACATAGCCATTCTCATCCATCGTGGCAAGATCCCCGGAATAGAGCCAGCCGTCAGCGTCGATGGCTTCGGCTGTCTTGTCAGGCATCTTGTAGTAGCCCATCATGACGTTGTATCCCCGGCAAGAAAGCTCGCCCGTCTCGCCTGCAGCTAAGGGATTTCTATCTTCATCAGCGATCTTGACCTCGACACCATCCAAGGCACGGCCAACCGTCTCTACTCGCAGAGCTACTGAATCATCGAAGCGCGTCATGGTGATCACGGGAGAAGCTTCAGTCAGACCATAGGCAATGGATACGTTGCAGTGCATGTCTTCCATCGTGCCTCGCATGACCTCAACTGGACAGGGAGCGCCAGCCATGATTCCAGTCCGCAATGTCGACACATCGTAAGAAGAGCCATCTGCCTTACCCTTGCGGTACTCATCCAGCTCGAGAACGAACATCGTCGGTACGCCATAAAGCACGCTGACTCCGAATCGCTCGACGAGATCGAGCGCCCCGGCGGGCTTGAAGATCTGCATCGGGACCATGGCGGCTCCCCAGGTAATCGCACCGGCAATCCCCATCACACAGCCGAAGCAATGGAAGAAGGGAACGGCGATCAGAAACACATCTTGATCTGCTGTGCGCAATACCTCGGTGACTTGCTCGGCGTTCTTGGCGATATTGTGGTGCGAAAGCATGGCACCTTTGGGATTTCCCGTTGTCCCCGACGTGTAAAGAATGAAGACGTTGTCCATCGGATCGCAGGATCCTTCGCGTTCGGCAACCTTGCCATCATTGAGAAGGCGCGAGCCTGTCTCAACTACCGAATCAAAGCCGCTCATATCCCCATCCGATTCTCCGACAACGATCACATGCTTCAAGTTCGGGAGGTTGCCTCGGATCTCTCCAATCATTGAGAGATAGTCGATGCCAGCAAATGCGCCTACTGCAAACAATGTCGTAGCTTCCGAATTATTGAGAATGTATTCCACTTCGTGGGTCTTGTACCGAGTATTCATCGGAACAACAACGGCTCCGACGCGTGCAATCGCATAGTAGGCGACCACCCACTCGGGGATATTAGGCATCCACAATCCGACTTTGTCACCCTTGGCGACGCCCAATTCGAGCATCCCGCGAGCCAGCTGCTCAACCTTCCTATCTAGTTGTTCATAGGTTAGCGTTGTTCCGCTGGGATCCAGAATGGCATTTCGCTGCGGAAACTTCTTCGTTGTATCGCGCAGCACTTGAGAAAGCGTTCTCATGCAGTCACCTCTTCTGATGGAGTTCGCAAATTATCAAGTAGTGATTCACGAAACGCAAACTGGCTGCGACTTACCGCACGTCGTACAATAGGCGTCTATAAAGAAGGAGGGGTCAAATGCGCGCCACGTTTGGGAAGTACCTCGATGTTGATCTAACTGCTGGAACCATTCACGATTATGACATCCCCGAGGATTGGCAAACTCGGTTCGTCGGAGGAAAGGGGCTCGCAGCACGAGTGCTTCTCGAAGAACTGCCAGCGTCTGCTGGAGCATTGTCCCCAGAGAACATCCTCGTCTTCGCCACGGGCCCGTTTCAAGGCACGTCCGTTGTCGGGGGTGGCAGACATGCCGTGCTCTCGATCTCGCCAAAGACGGGGCGGGTAGCCGACTCCTATAGTGGCGGATACTTCGGCCATGAGTTGGGTCGATCTGGATATGACGGCATCCTCATCCGAGGCGCATCGAAAACCCCTGTTGTCCTCACGCTCATCGATGGAACCGCATCACTACTGCCAGCTGATGACCTTTGGGGTACGGGAACGAGCGTTGCGGAAGAATCTCTAAAGAGTCGGTTCCCAGGAGCGCGCGTTAGCGCCATTGGACCTGCTGGCGAGAAGACGGTTGCGCAAGCCTGCATTATTAACGATCGCTCGCGCGCTGCAGGTCGGCCCGGCTTCGGAGCTGTGATGGGTTACAAAAAACTGAAAGCGATTGCCGTTCGTGGAAAGCTCGAGAAGACACTGGCAGACGCCGATCGATTCAAGAAAGAACGCGCCGACTATGCGAAGACTTTCATGAATGAAGGATTTGAGGGATTCGGCAAGTACGGAACAGGTGGCGGTGTAACCTATCTTTCTGAAATGGGAATCCTACCCACAAAGAATTTCCAGGAAGGCACCTTTGAACATGCCGAAGCGATTGGTGGCGTACGGATGGCTGAAACCATTCTCACGGATCGAGATACCTGCGCGGGATGTCCCATTCGCTGCAAACGAGTTGTAAAGACTACGTTTGCTGGCGAACCCGTACTCCCTGAATTCGGCGGGCCCGAATACGAAACACTGGCTGCCTTGGGCTCTCTTTGCATGAACAAGGACTTGGACTCGATCGCATTGGCCAACCAGCTCTGCAATGATCTGGGCGTCGATACGATTTCCGCTGGCGTCGTCATCTCATTCTTGATGGAGGCATCGGAGAAGGGATTGATCGATGCGAGTATTCCTTGGGGAGACCCACAAGCTGTCGTCGATCTAGTTAGGGAATTAGCTCATCGCGAGGGATTGGCTGGAGATGCTGCTGATGGACTTGATGTTTTGGCCAACAAGATTGGTGCTGATTTTGCCATGACAATCAAGGGCGTCGAGCTTCCCATGCATGAACCACGAGGCAAGCAGGGGATGGGATTGAGCTATGCAACCACACCTCGTGGCGCTACTCACATGGAAGGACTCCATGACACCATGCTCGCATCTGAGTCGCCGTCACCTGAAATCGGCGTCACCCATGCCTACGATCGATTCACGTTGGCAGACAAGGTTCAGCCATCTATTGCCTTTGAGAATCTTCGGTCCCTTGATAACTCGCTTGTGTTGTGCTGCTTTACTTCACAGGCAACAGGCGCTGGCTATAGTTATCCGCTCATCCGGTCCTTGCTAGAGGCCGCTACTGGGCTCGATGTCGACGCAGCTGAGATGATTCAGATTGGTAAGCGTGCCTATGCAGCCATGCGCCTTCTGAGCGGACGCAGTGGACACACGATGGATGAGGATGGATTGCCCGCGCGCTTCGCCGAGTCGTTGCCAACGGGTGCTAGCAGCAACCATCCTGTCGAGCCAGCTGTGCTGAAGCAAGCCATCGCCGATTACTACGAAGCACGCGGCTTCGACCGCTTCGGCCCCACAGATGACACGTTGAGGAATCTGGGAATGGCTGATTGCGTCGGCATGCTGCAACGAGGATAGAATGATCCCTGTCATCAGTTTCATCGGACACCACAATGCCGGAAAGACCCGATTGCTCACCCGGCTTGTGGAGACGCTGACCGAGCGAGGCCTGCGCGTGGGGGCTGCGAAGCACGCGCCACATGTCATCGTTGCCGACACTCCAGGCTCCGACTCGCAGCTGTTGCGCGAGGCAGGGGCCCATCGCATGCTGCTTTTGGGCAGTGATTCCGCTGTACTGACGTGGACACACCCAGCTGGAAAGGATCTAGAACCCGAAATCCAGCGACTCTTTTGCGATTGCGATTTGGTACTGATTGAGGGATTGAAGCACGGCCCGTTTCCGAAGATTGAGGTCTTTCGCCGAACAGGCAAGATCCCTCAAGAACCCCTGGCTGGTGACATCGACGTCATTGCCGTAGTTAGCGATGCGGCCATTGCACTTCCCGATGGTACGGCCAGCTTCTCCCCTCGCAATCGAGAGGCCATTGCCGACTTTCTAGAGATGAGGTTTTTATCACGATGAGTACCCTAGTGAGATTATCCACGTTCAGAAGAGCGCGCCGATGATAACAAAACCGGTTACCTCGTCGGATATGATCCCGTCTGTACCACAAGCAGCCGCAACGATCTATCTGGTCAGCCGGTCGATAGATCGCTTGTCCGAAGGACGGCGATTGGCAGCGTCTGTCGTCGCAACATGCGACGCCGATACATCGAAAGCCATTCGCGGCATCCACCCAGACATCATCGAGCTATCTCCTCCTGAGGGAAAGGAACGTATCGGCATTGGCCAGGTACGAGAGATCATTCGCTCGGCCCAGTTTTCCCCAGTCCAAGCCGACTGCAAGGTTTGCTTGATCGCTCAGGCTGAAGGATTGACGATCGAAGCCGCCAATGCCCTGTTGAAAATCCTTGAGGAACCGCCGCGGGGGCTCCGATTCATCCTACTCGCAGAGCATCCATCAGACCTGCTACCAACAATCGTCTCACGGAGCCGTCTCATTCGCGTGCCAATCGCTTCTGTGTCCCAGATCGCCGACCGTCTGATACGCGCCTCGTATAGCGAGGAGCAGGCCAAATGGCTCTGCCGACTGACGTTGCGAGATGGGGAGCTGGACGCTCTCTTGGCGTCTCCTGCAGATATTGCTCAACGCCTCGCTGAAACAGCGACCAAGTTAGAAACCGCCGATGCAAGAACGATCGTCGATGCTTCTCTAAGTGGCGATCCTATCATGAGGCGGCAAGGTCTTCTTGCAATTCTAGGCCGACTGGCTGTTCGTGACGGCGACCTGCTGACTCTCGGAATTCGCATTATCGCAGCACAAACGCGAGAAGCCGTCACTCAGTTCTTGCATGATCTGCTATCCGTTTCATTTGATCTGATTCGATCTGCAAGTCGCCCCAATGCTTTCAGCGATCCTCTTGCCGAGCATGCTCAAGCAGCTCTGGACAACCGCTGGCTGCACGAGTTCTGCTTCGCGCTCGACGATGCGCATCGATCACTCACCGTTTATGGGCCTGTCGAGGGGATTCTGCTATCCTTATTCTTGATGTTCGAAGGAGAAACTCATGGCAGCTGAGCGCGTGGTGCTTGTTCATGTTCAGAATCTCGATCGCGAGACCGTCTACTTCAGCGCGGGAATCCTATCTGTACAAGTAGGGGACTCTTGTGTCGTAGAACATGGCGGCCTTCGCCTAGGTGTCATGATGGGAGAACTGGAAGCAGGGGAGGGGTTGGGCGAGCAGTTGGAACCCGTCGTTCGCGTAGCCACGCCATCGGATATTGAAACATACAGGTACAACCAAGCAGATGCCGAGCGCATCATGTCATCAACACGCGAAGTGATCGCCCACCACGAATTGCCCATGCATTTGGTCGCTGCTGAGTACACGCTCGACCGCAAGCAGCTCCGCATCTACTTCACCGCACCCCACCGAGTGGACTTCCGATCACTGCTTCGCGATCTGGCAAGCCGCTATGGCACACGCATCGAATTACGGCAGATGGGTGCGCGAGATGAAGCGCGCATCAAGGGAGGATTGGGGCGCTGCGGACTGGAGATCTGCTGCCACCGCTTCCTTCGCGAAACCAATCCAGTGCCCATGGAAATGGCCTATGATCAAGAGCTGTTTGTGTCACCCGAACGAATCACTGGAGCGTGTGGGCGGCTTATGTGCTGCCTTGCCTACGAGCACGAAACCTACAAACAAGAGTTGGCTGATTTCCCGAAATTGGGCGCTCAAGTCGAATGGAATGACAAGAAGGGAAAACTTATCTCCCACAACATCTTTCGAAGAACGGTCACCATCTTGACTGAGGGCCGCGAACGGTTGGAAGTCGCCGTATCTGAGATTACGGTGCTTCGTCCGGGAAAGAAGCGAAGGCGCTAGGTTCGGCACCCACTGCCTGCAACACATGCCATTCGTCTTCAGACAGCGTTGCTTCGACGTTGGCTCCAGCTTCAACATACCCAACAATGCGCGCACGTCCTGCTGCCACAAATGGATGGAGAGCATAGAGCGCTTGATGCGGAACTGTAAATGCTCGATCAACGCTCTTGGCGAACAAACGCTCAGCAACAAGCTCCTGGAGCTCGGCAACATTCGTCCCCTGCTTGGCAGAGATGGCGATTCCTTCAATACTCGTCGAAAAACTACCCTCACAACTGTCAACCTTGTTCAGCACTGTCATGATGGGGGGGCGATCCTCGTCATCTTGGAAGACTTCGCTATCTAGTGTCTCCATGACCGATCGCACGTCAGCCTCCCACGAGGGTTTGGATACATCGACCACATGGAGGAGCAGATCCGCGCTTTTCGCTGCCTCTAGGGTTGCGGCGAACGCGGGCACCAAATCGTGAGGCAGGTCCTGAATGAATCCAACTGTATCAGCAATGAGGACACTTCGTCCTGGAACGATGTCAGTACGGCGGACGCGGGTATCTAGGGTCGCGAACAACTTGTCCTCAACAAACTCGTCTGTAGAGCACAACCGATTGAGAAGTGTGGACTTGCCGCTATTGGTGTATCCAATGAGTGCCACTTCAGGCAACAGGCTTTGCGTTCGCATGTGGCTACGCACAGCGCGCTCTCCAGCCGCTTTCTTCAATCGCCGTTCCAGGGTATGAATTCGGAGATAAATCTTGTTTCGATCCAATTCGAGTTGCGTCTCGCCGGGGCCTCTCGTTCCCACTCCGCCAACAGCCCCGCCGCCAGAACGCGAGAGCGATGTACCCCAACCACGCAATCGAGGAAGTAGGTAATGGAGCTGTGCGAGCTCAACCTGCAATTTGGCTTCTTTGGTGGTCGCTCGCTGAGCGAAGATGTCCATGATGAGCTGGGTTCGATCAATGACTTTCCTGTTTAGTGCCTTTTCCAGGTTTCTCGCTTGAGCAGGACGCAGTTCTTCATTAAAGATCACGACATCGGCCTCTAGTTCGCCCATCGCAGCCTTCAGCTCCTCAACCTTCCCTCGTCCAATGAACGTTGCTGGATGAGGCTTGGGGCGCTTCTGGACCATCACAGCCAGTGTAGGGATACCCGCTGTATCTGCGAGCAACTCAAGCTCGCGAAGAGATTCTTCTTCTTCCTCGCGCCCATAGAGGATGCCCACAAGGATTGCCTGCTCCGTGCCTGTTACACGAGCGCGCAATCCGAGCCGATCTTCAACAAGCAGCTCTTCTCTATGTAGCGTCTTCTCGTCGCTCAATGTGCGCTCCTATGGCTTTGAGTTTCATCTCAAGGTTTGCATGACCTCGATCAATGTGATCCAGTCCAGTCACTGTGGTTTGCCCTGTGGCTGCCAATCCCGCAAGGATGAGGGCCGCACCTCCACGGATGTCCGGAGCTTCCACAGCGCGTCCAGTCAAGGCCGCCACACCTTCAATCGCCAGAGATGCTCCGTCTTGGACGATACGTGCTCCCATCTTACTCAAGGCACGCGTATAGGCAAAGCGGCGCTCAAAAACGGATTCTTTGATCGAGCTGCGCCCTGCTGCCGTTGCCAAGTAGGCGGCCATGGGGGGATGAAGATCTGTTGGGAAACCTGGATAGGGGGACGTAGCAATTCTTGTGCCCGTTGCGCGTCCTAAACTGCGGACCGTGATCGTCAATCCATCGACCTCCAGCTCGAGTCCCGTGGCCCGCAGAGAATCGAGAAACGCCTCCAGATGCTCGGAACGAACTGGCGACACAGAGACACTTCCTTGAGTGATCGCCCCTGCCAACAACAACGTGCCAGCTTCCATGCGATCGGGGATCAGCGTATGTTCTGCGCCGTGCAATGATCGCTGTCCCTCAATGCGAATCACGCGCTCGGAGACTGAAATCACTGCGCCCATCTTCGTAAGCAAATCGATAAGATCGATCACTTCCGGCTCCGTCGACGCATTGTGAATCGTTGTTTCTCCCGTTGCGAGACAAGCAGCCATGATGATCTGTTCTGTTGCGCCCACAGAAGGGAATGGAAATCGAATGTTGGCGCCAGTCAACTGGCTGGCAGTCACAACAACGGCTCCAGTACGTTCCTCGACGCGAGCGCCCAGAGCGCGCAGGCCCTCCAGATGGAGATCGACGGGTCGTGCGCCGATCGCACAGCCTCCGGGCAACGGAACAATGGCCCTGCCCAGGCGAGCGAGAAGCGGACCCAACACGAGGAATGAGGCCCTCATCTGTCCGACAGAATAGGCATTAGCCTCAGCAACAAGCGAGCCACTCGAAGCAATGAAGACATCGGCTTCATTTCGAATGACCCTTTTCCCTGAAGCCCCCAGCATATAGAGGATGGTGCTCACATCACGGAGTTGAGGTACTGCATGTAGAATGACAGGATCCTCTGTCAGAAGTGCGGCAACACAACATGGCAGAGCCGCGTTTTTGGCTCCACTAATTGGAACCGAACCACAAAGCGGTTCGCCTCCTTCAATCACCAGTGACTTCATGAATTAGGGAAGGTAACGTTCAGGATCAATCGGGTATTCCCGATTGCGCAACTCGAAATGCAGATGTGGCCCAGAAGAGATCCCCGTGTTACCGGATTGAGCAACAGCTTGACCCATCTCCACATATTGCCCTGCGAAGACAAACGAGTCAGCCAAATGGCCGTACAAGCTGTAAAAACCGCCGGCATGCTCAATGATGAGAAGATTCCCGTATCCAGGTTCCTCTCCATAGAAGAACACGTCGCCTCCTGCAGCTGCGCGAACCGTCGTTCCTTCTGAAACGTCAATATCGATACCGTCATGATTCTCAGCATCTCCGAGAACGGGATGAATTCGCGGGCCGTACTGCGAGACAACTTCACCCTCTAGCGGCCAAATGAATTGGCTCGGCACACCTCTGGACAAGACAACGACGTTGTTCCAGAACGAGGTGGTTGTATCCGGAATGAGCAGTCGATCGCCAGCAAAGATCGTCGATCGATCTGTAAGATCATTGGCTTCAGATAGGGTCTCCACGGGAACAGCATAGGATCGAGCAATATCCGTCAGTGTCTGACCTTGCTGAATTATGTGAACGATGCCGTCGTTCGAGGCATAGAGAACTTGCCCTGGCTGCAGCTGTTCGCCGCCAAACAGTCGATTGCTGGCCAACAGGCTCGAAACAGACACACCGAGCAGCGTGGCAACATCGGCGACGGACTCGCCATCATCTACGGTATGAGTTAGGAATCGTTCTGAACTAACAGGCGTCGTTCCATCGACAACCGTTCCATTGTCTGTGACGCCATCGGCGATAGGGTCATCGATAACTGTCCCATCATCGATTGGATTGACGATCCCTCCGTCATCGACGACAACGAGCGGGTCATCCGTACGTCGGGTACAACCTGAGCGGACGAGCATGGGAACAAGTATCAGAGCAAGGATGAAGAGAATGGCAATCGTAACTCGATCCTTGCGGATCGGCTTCTTTCTCGGATATCGATAGCCTGAGGAATTAGTCACTTTTCATCAACTCAAGGAACTGATCGTTGTCCTTTGTCGCCTCCATCTTCCCCTTGACGAACTCCATGGCCGCCATTGGGTCATTTAGGTTGCTCATCATTTTACGTAGAATCCACACTCTGTTCAATTCTTTCTCGCCAAGAAGCAGCTCTTCTTTGCGTGTTGCCGACTGTTCGATGTCAATGGCAGGGAAAACGCGCTTGTTCGAAAGCTTGCTATCCAAGATCAGCTGCATGTTTCCGGTCCCCTTGAATTCCTCGAACACGACTTGATCCAATTTACTGCCCGTATCCACGAGGGCTGTTGCGATAATCGTTAGGCTTCCCCCAAATTCCATATTTCGGGCCGCTCCAAAGAATTCCTTCGGCTTATAGAGCGCAGACGGGTCCATACCACCGGATAGCAATTTACCTGATGCAGGAATGGATAGGTTGTAGGCGCGAGCCAATCGAGTAATGGAGTCCATGAGAATAACAACGTCATGTCCCAGCTCAACCAACCGCTTGGCTCGATCTGTTACCAGCTCAGCAATGCGCGTATGGTGTTTCGGTTCCATGTCGAAGGTCGCAGCCACCACTTCTCCCGATTTGATTGACCTTGTGAAGTCAGTGACTTCTTCAGGTCGCTCATCCACCAAAAGAACAAACAGCTTGATATCCGGGTGATTGGCATTGATACCGTTGGCGATCTGCTTCAAAAGCGTGGTCTTTCCTGCCATGGGCGGAGACACAATCAGTCCACGCTGACCCTTCCCGATGGGGCAGAATAGGTCAATGATGCGTGTCGAGATCTCTCCGGTGTCGTGCTCCAATTTCAGATGTTCATCAGGATGAAGCGGCGTTAAGTCTCTGAATCGAGCACGGCGTCGCGCAATATCAGGATCACCGCCATTGACAGTTTCCGCCTTCAGCAGGGCGAAATAGCGCTCGTCATTCTTCGGAGCCCGGATTCCTCCCGTAACCAAATCGCCAGAACGCAATGAAAGGCGCTTAATCTGCGAAGGAGATATGTAGACGTCGGTTCGACTCGGCAAGCTTGTCTTACCGCGCAGAAATCCGTATCCATCAGGATGTAGCTCCAGAACGCCTTCTGAGAATTGGAGTTCGCCTTTCTTGGCCACATGAGCCATGATGGCGCGCAACACATCGTCTCGTCCTGCGTGTTTGGCGTTCTTAAGTTCAAGCTCTTCGGCCAACGTGAACAGCTCTTCGATCGTTTTACCTTGTAATTCTCTAACTTCCATACCTCATCACCTCGAAGCTATGTCGCTCTGCTGATTATTAAAATGGTTACCAATAGATAGGCCACCCAAAGCAAGATGGAGTCAAGGCCGACTCCAAGAATCTTTCGGCGGGATCTAATTCCAATGGCGATCATTGCAATGACAGTTAACAGGACGCCGCAAATTGCGACGATCAATTGATCATTTTCCCCTCCGCGTAAACTCGCGAGGATAGATCCCGACCTGTACGCCGAATCGGCGAAGAAAATGGTCAAGATGTTGAACATATTGGAACCGAACAAATTGCCGACGATCATGTCGTAGGCGCCAATTCGCAGGGCTCCAATCGATGTAGCTAATTCCGGCAGCGACGTCACAATGGCAACAATGACAGCACCCATGAACGACGCCGACATTCCCGTGGTTAGCGAGATCTCTTTGCTTGCTCGAATCAAGAAGATACCTGACACAATCACCACGACAGCACAAATGGCAAAGCCGATAATCGCCTTTTTCAGTGACATCGACTCATTGGATACCTGCTCGACCTCCACTTGCTTCTTCTCTGCATGGTAGAGGAGAAATACGCCGGCTACATAACAGACCAGAATGAGCCAACTGAACGGGCTGATTCCCAACCACGTCGTAGGAGAACCAATCACCAGGCCCAAGGCGGCAATCACTGTGAGCAGAATGGCAACGCTTCCGCTCAAGACGTGATAGGAGCGAACCTTGAGCAAGAAGGGGCCACGTCCCAACATGAGAACATCCAGTACCGCAATAATCACGACGTTGAACAGATTGGATCCAAAGGCGTTTCCCAGAGCGATGTTGGGCGCATCGATCATGGATCCAGTAACTGTCGTGGTTAACTCGGGAATCGATGTTAAGGTTGCCAAGAACAGCAACCCAACCCAACCCTGGCCAATCCCTGTTCGATTTCCGATGGCCTCTCCAAAAGGGGCCAAGCGAATTCCCGCCAGAATAATCGCTGAGGCGGAAAGCAGGAAAATGAGCCAGTGTATGATCATAGAACTCCCATCGAATTGGTAATCGCGATTCTCGTGATGATCGTGTTACATCATAAGCAGACGCGACCGTCCGACTTATGTGTGGCGAGCTTTGTCAAATCCTTAGTTTCTTGAACAACCATTTGACCATATGGCCATACATCTTGAATCGATCAATCATGCCTTGCTTGAAGCCGCGTTTCTCTTCCTTGAGAACATGGGTTACACCTTCTAGCTTGATGTATTCGGTAACCCAGTCCTCTTTTGCTGCTAAACGGGAAAGTGCAAACTCAATACCAAATTCTACTTCCGCGACTTCTGTGACACACTGTTTGGCACGCTCCCACAGCTTTCGAGTCAGTACACGCTGTCCAGAAGCATAGGGATTGATTTTCTGGGCGAAGTCAGTTTTCTTCCGTCCATTGGCAAATACACCGACAGCCATATCCAGTTTCATATCCTGATAGCTGGAAATAAGCTTGTCGACATGTGCTGTCGTTAGGCCAACAAGATCCGCATCCAAGAACAAGAATATATCATTCTTTGCCAAGGAAACGCCACAATCAAGCGCCGCAGCCTTGCCACTATTCCTTGGCAGCTGCGTAACTTGGACTGCAAACAGCCTTGCCTCATCCGCTGTCCCATCGTCTGATCCGTCGTCCACGACAATAACGTCATCGACCCATTGACTGGCAATGACAGGACGCAGGACAGAGCTGATTCGCCCAGCCTCATTGTATGCGGGTACCACCACGGAAATTCCCATTTGATTTGCTGGTAATGCTTGAGCTGTTTCTTTTTCCCCGATATTTCGTCAGTATTTTAGCCATTGGCACTGTGTAAGTCAATTCCCAACTACGAAGAACCGACTCCGAGAGATCCGTCATTCGCCAAGGTTATCGAACCATCGAGCGGCTTCTTTCAACAATCCATCTGGATCTAGCATCGTCTCGATCTTGACAGGCAAGGATTTCGCAAGGCGTTTTCCATAGCCTCGCGTGACAATTCGTTGATCAGTTATAAAGACCAATCCACCATCTCCCGTTGTTCGGATAAGCCGTCCTACGCCTTGACGAAGCTTCAGTCCGGCAAGAGGTAGCGCCAAATCCATAAACGGATCTCTCCCTGTACGAGCCATACGATCCCCCATGGCAGCCAGGACAGGGTCCGTAGGCACAGGAAATGGCAAACGCGTAATCAGCAGGATCTCTAATTCATCACCAGGAAAATCAACACCTTCCCAGAAACTTTCTGTGCCCAGCAACCATGTGGGAGCCTCGGCGCTTCGGAACTGATCGATCAAGGCTGTTCGAGATAGCTCCCCCTGGATCAATGTGTTGACCTCACTCGGAAGATTCTCCTTAACCGCCTGCATCATGGCGTAGGACGTAAACAGAGCTAGCCCATTCCTTCCAATGCGATCCGAAAGTGACGCAATCAGATGGGCCAGCGCTTCAGCATACGGGGCTAGCTCACCGTGAGCGGGGGGGATATAGCGAGGGACAAGGATTCGCATACGCGCCTCATAGGAAAACGGGCTCTCTGCTACCATCGTCTGAATGGGAAACGCTTCTTCAGATAGGCCCACGGATCGACAAAGATACTCGAACGTGCCTGCTAGCGATAGTGTGGCCGATGTCAATACCAACGCCTTCAGTCTTGGATACAGCAAATTCTCCAGAAACGGGGCCACATCCAAAGGCGTCGCATGGAAAACCAAAGCATGTGTCATCCGCTCATACCAATGCACCGTATTCTCAGATGGCGGCTTCGACAACGCACTGACGACATCATTGAGCCCTTGTACCACTCGAATGTGTCCCTCTAGTTCCTTCGATGGCTCTTCGTCTTCAATGTGATCCGATAATGAGTCGAGGGCGTTCTCCAATTGAGTGAGCAACATGGGCGTCTCGCCCACTTCTTCGGACAGTTCAGTCAATGCGTGGAAGTCCGATCGTCTCTCATCCGGCAGCTGTTTTGACAGCTGTCGGAAGACAGTCCCGATTTGCGAGCGAAGCCGATCAAGGAGCGTTTCGATCCGAAGTGCATTGTCGGTGCCACCCACAAACGTCGTTCGTTGAAGCCAGCCTCTCCTGCGTCCAGAGGGCGACAGATCGTCAGCCAGGCGAAGGAACGACCGTTCCATCAACTGTCGAGTGAACGCCATTCGAGCAACTGACTCCAATGTATGTGCCTCATCCACAACCAAGTGTGTGTATTTTCCAAGAACGACGTTGTCAACAGCCAGATCAGCCAGTAGTAGCGAGTGATTCACAACGACAAGATCTGCACGGCGAGCTCGACGACGAGCAAGAACTGAGAAGCAATCTTCGCTGAACGAGCAGAATGCGCCCGTGCAATGATGAGAGGAATCACACAGTCTGCGCCACAAGGCACGCGTCTCGGGTTGGGAGTGGAAGGCGCTATTCTCCTCTATATCGCCGGTTTCTGTTTCCACCATCCATCGAACCAGCGGAGCCAACAATGGAAGAAGGAGGTCCTGCTCAAGGCTTTCTGATAATTCTGCGATGAGCGCTTGCCAACGCCGTAGACAGAGGTAGTTCTCCCGCCCCTTGAGCAGAGCGACTTCTACGCCAGGCTTTAGCCGCTCAACAAGAAAGGGGAGATCTTTTCCATACAGCTGTTCTTGTAGCTGTCGCGTCTTGGTTGAGACAAGGACCCGATCTCCGGGATTCTGTTGAAGATGAAGGAGCGCGGGAATCAAGTAGGCGAATGTCTTTCCTGTTCCTGGTCCCGCTTCCACAATGAGTGCTTGCCCCTGTTGGAATGTCGATTCGACAGCCTTAGTCATGCAAACTTGCCCGTCACGCCGCTCGAACGAATCAAACGATTCGGCAATCGGGCCGCCGTCAGACAGCGCTGCTCCTGCGGACAAGGCTGTCTCCGCAAGAGTCTCAGCGTCTGGAGATGCAGTGACATCAGCTGCCTCATCGCTCTTCTGATTCTTGTTTTGCCCTTCACTAGCTGCCTCTGGCTGCGATCCCTCCGGAATGGGAAACACCAGCACCTGCATCAACACGTCCGACAGAGGCGAAGGCAGAAGCTGTGCAAGAAGCGCCAGTACTTCGCGATCGAGCATGAGTGCTTCGTTTAGCAGGGCTTGGAGCAGATGCGCAAGCGCTGTCGTTTCCGATGAAGCTGCGGGAATATCGTAATGAGTGAGAACAGCTCCTACTCGGTGTTCTGACAAGGTCGGCAGCAGCGCCCGTGCCAGAGTGCGCAGATCGAGAACCCGTTCTTGAAGACGAGTTGTGTCATCTATCGCATAGCTTATTCGAAGGCAGGACTGGTCCGACGGTTTGGCGGACACGGGTTTGTCTTTGATTAGATCGAAGAGCACGCGCTCGCTGGAGCACTCAATCCATACACGAGAGAGTCCGAGATCCTTCCAGGGAAACGCCATCAGCACTAGAGGAAGTGCCTTAGCAGGTCAATCCTCCGAACTCGACCAACCAATCTGCCGTCAGCATCCACAACGGGAACGTTCTTGACACCCTTTCGGATAATCAGATCGGCAGCTTGCAGGTCGTCATCATCCTCGGTCACTGACATGACCGTGGTCTGAATGAATTTCTCGATTGGCTCATCGGCAATCGATGTCAGTTTTCTCGACAGCTGGTTCATATCAGGAATGAACGAGGTTGAATGAAGCATTTCGAAGTATCCAGGTAGGGCAGCGCGAATGAGGTCTTTCTCAGAAACGAATCCGGTCAGCTTCCCATCTTCATCCACGACTGGCACGTTGGGCATTTCCGCGTTGTTGAGGATGAAGATCAATTCGCGAACCGGAATGTCCTTCTCCACCGCGGTCAGATCTCTAGTCATAATGTCGCGAACCTTCACGATTCCCTCCTCACAAATTTGTCACGGTTACGTCTTTCATACCCTCTTCAATGACAGCCATGTTCCTGCAGATCTTCTCTTCAGATTCAGCGCTTGCCAAGCCAGCGGCCAATCCAAAGCGCAGCGCCTCTTCAAGGGCAGCGTCTTGGGACAACTTGTATAGAATGCCGCCCAAGAACACGTCATCAGCGCCTACGAGATTCTTAAATCTTGACGTGTTGACTTCTGCATTGATCTCCCAGACGTTGTCTCGAGTGATCGCGATGTCACCCGTGACATCGTGCGAGATGATGACGATTTCAGCGCCGCAAGCAATGACGTGCTTCCCCGCTTCAACAATCTCATCAACTGTGGTCAGTCCTTTACCTTCCAGAGTCATGTGTTCACGCGTATCGGGCTTGACAATATAGGGGCAAGCTTCCAGGGCACGTGTGAGGGCTTCGCCACCCGTCGTCAGAATAACCTTTGCCCCAGCATCCTTTGCCATCCGTGTCATCTCGTTGTAAATACCGGGATCGACGCCGGGAGGCAGGCTGCCTCCCAACACAACCCACGTGGCGCGAGCAAGCATACGCCTGTATCGACGCATGAAGCGATTGATCTCGTCAGGAAGGATCGTGGGCCCTGCTTCGTTGATGAGATTGGGGCTGTGCTCTCGTCCCACCTGTAACAGGGTGACATTGGCACGCGTTTCGCCATGCGTCCAAACGAAATTCGTGGTTACGCCTTCGTCACGAAGATCGCGTACCACGACATGCCCAGTGTGTCCCCCGACAAACCCCATCGCAACGTTGTCCATGCCAAGACGAGAAAGGAGGACGGAAACGTTGACGCCCTTTCCTCCAGCTGACGTCGAACTACGTATGGCGCGAGTCAGGAACTCCTCTTGCGTGACATCACACATCTTGAGGCCTTCCACCCAGTACATCTTGTCAACGGCCGGATTCAAGGTCACTGTGACAATCATGGCTTCCCTCCCAAATTCTCTCGTCTAAGTATACCCCCCGAAAGCGATGATACGGAAGTCGCATCAACTCGAACTGTGACGAACTCACCCATTTCTACGTCTCCGTGACACATGACTGTTCGATGATCATTTGCCCGTCCATACAACACACCCTTTCGACTCACACCCTCAACAAGCACTTCGAGATCCTGTCCGATAAAGCGATTGTTCTCTTCCAGAGCAATGATTCGTTGTCGGGCAAGCACGCGTTCCAGTCTCTCTTCCTTGATGGATGCAGGAACATCGTCAGGCAGCTCTGCACTGTGCGTCAACGGTCGGGGTGAATACTTGGCAACAAAGACCGTGCCGAACCGAATGCGTTCCATGAGCGTCATTGTGGCTTCAAAATCTGCGTCTGTTTCTCCTGGGAATCCGACAATGAGGTCTGTAGAGATATTGAGATCAGGCATGATTTCCCGTCCCAAATCGATCATCGAGATGTAGTGATCGCGATCGTATTTGCGATTCATGGCACGGAGCATATCGTCTGATCCCGATTGGCACGCCAGATGCAGATGGTGACAGACATTGGATTCATGTTCCATGACACGGTAGATGGTCTCAGAGATGTCCTTCGGGTGTGAGGTCGTGAATCGGACACGCCGAATACCCGTAGCGGCAACCCGAGTCAGCAGCTCGGCAAAGCTTCCAAACCCCGCTTGATCTGTACCATAGGAGTTCACGTTTTGTCCAAGGAGCAGAACCTCCTTGTAGCCTGTCTTACAGAGTTGCTCAACATCCTTGAGAATAAGATCGCGAGGGCGACTACGCATGGGGCCTCGTGCATAGGGAACAATGCAGTAGCTGCAGAAATTCGAACAACCTTCAGTAATCGTCACCATTCCTGTTACAGCGCTGTGTCGTTGGACAGCCGATTCCAGGTCGAACACCGGCTCAGCCAACTCTGCTAGCCGACGGCCTTGAGCTTGTTCGATTAGTGCAGGCAATGACTGGTGTCCACTGGACCCGAACACAAAGTCAATCGACTCAACCCTCTTGATGAGCGCGTCACCGTGTATTTGCCCCATGCATCCGCCCAAACCAAGCAATACAGGACGTTTCCGCTTCTCATCGGCAACAGCGCCAATTCGGCCAAAGACTTTCTCCTCAGCCATTTGCCGCACCATGCATCCATTGAAGATCACAACATCTGCTTGTTCCAAGGAGTCGACAATTTCATAGCCCGCTGCAGCAAGCACACCAGCAATGACCTCCGACTGATGAAGGTTCATCTGGCAGCCCCAAGTTTCAATACAAACACACGTTTCCATAGTTCGCGGTGACTATACTTCATTCGAAAACGACGATCCATCGCTGTTGGGAACCGATCTTTCGCAATGTGACAGATGCCCTGGTTTGAACCTCGGACAGTTCAGTACACTGATGCGTCATGAGCCTTCGTCGATGTGATCGCTATCTACTGCGCCAAATGGTGGGGCCGTTCTTTCTTGCCCTGGCCGGACTCTCCCTGTTCATTGTGCTCAACCTCATACTTAACTTGTCTGAACTGATGGTCGACCGAGGAATCGGTGTCGCCCAGCTACTCAAGTTGCTCATCTTATGGATGCCCGAGTTGATCACCTGGGCAATTCCTATGTCAGCCCTGTTCGCCGTGTTCCTAGGATTGGGTCGAATGGACCACGATAGAGAGATTATGGCCCTTGAGTCTATTGGCGTATCCCTACGCAGGGTCCTCTTGCCACTGATCATTGCCTCAATCGGACTAAGTTTCGTCACATTCGGTGTCTATAACTGGGCCATGCCCGCGTCCAAGAATGCTGCACAACGGATGTATCGCGAAATCTTGATGACCCAGTCTGTCCCCCGCATCTCAGCCAATACGTTCTTCACCAGTGCCAACAATCAGTACTTCTATGTCCGGCAATACGATGCTGACGATGGAAAGATCCATGACGTTCTCATCTATGATGTTTCCGGTCAGTTGTTCCCCCAGGCTGAATCGCAAGTCACTATGGTGACAGCGGACTCCGGTTTTTGGACTGGCACGAACTGGGATCTGTCGGCAGGAAAAATGTACGGCTTCAATCGTGACGGCGAGTTGATCTACTCAGGGACATTCAATGAACTGAGCATCCCTGTAGCACAGACAGCCGATCAAATTTGGTCTCAGTCAAAATCTCCGTCTGCGATGAGCATTCGAGAACTCATCGCCCTCATCGGACGGGCTCGGGCCAGCGGCCTTCCTATTAATGAGTCGATTGTTGAGCTTCATCAGCGCTTCGCCTTACCCCTGTCTGCTCTGTTGTATGTGCTGGTCGGCGGAGCCGTCAGCCTAATGTTTGGATCAAGGAATCGCTCTACAGGCGTTATTATCGGATTGCTCATTATCGGACTTTATCAGGGTACCTATTTCTGGATGCAGGCCCTGGGACGCAGAGGAGCAGTGAACCCGGCTCTGGCAGCTTGGATTCCCAATCTCCTCTTTGGACTCATGGGTCTGTTGCTATACCTGCGCGTTGACAAACTGGCTTCTCGCGATATGTGGAATCGACTGCGCAACCGTCTACCGTTCCTTGCATCCCTTTTGTGCCTTGCCGTCTTTAGCCTGACTAGCACGGGGCAAGACGCTCCATTGCATTTGGAAAGCGATGACATCTTCATTTCAACAGATCGAACCGAAGTCATCGCGCAAGGAGCCGTGCATGCGAAGCTAGACGATGGCGATCTCCAAGCCGATTCTCTCTACCTAAAGCAGGATACCGATGGGCAATGGCGACTCGAGGCATCTGGGAATGTGTCTTTAGATTATGGGGAGTTTGATTTGACAGGAGATCGAATCACTGCAGACATGCTCATCTCTGAGACGGGAGTGCGCGCGCAATCCCTTGAAGCGATAGGATTTCATGGACAATCTGACTTCACGAATTCCTCAGACGAAGAGCAAACTTTGTATTTTCAGGGCACGTCAGGACAACTCGTTTTTGACGAAACTGGAGCATTAGACTTCGTTGAAATCCGCGATGGCGAAGTCACCACCTGCAATTGCTGTGACCGACCGTTTCAATCACAACCCTATACCCTGCGTGCCAAGCGGCTCCTGTTCTATCCCGATCGGATGATCGTCGCCTTCGGCTTGACGGGAAAACTTGGAGGGACCTCGGTTTTGTGGCTTCCAGTCTATGTTCAGCCGCTTGAAGACACGCTTGAGAGCCCCCTGTTTCCTGCCTTTGGTACAAACACGCTTCGGGGGTGGTTCCTCAAGTGGAATGTCCCCTTCTATGTCAGCGAGTCGCTGTATGGAAGCGTCCTGTTCGACTACTACTCCAAACACAATGAATTGGGCCTCGGCTTGATCTCTCGCTATGCCTTCGCAGGTCATGAAGGTCAGTTGCGCTGGTATAACTTCCCCGCCGAAGTGGGAGACTCTATTGTCGAGTTCTCAGCAAATCACACACTGCCTTCTACTGGGATCTGGAAAGGTCAAGGGAATCTCGACTATCGTGAAAGAGGCGAAACCACAGAATTGGAGTACGGTGCCCAGGCTCAGGCAACGAGCGAAGGATGGACAATGAAGATCTCTGCCGCTAGGGAATCCGTGGAAGAGAATACTGACGACGACGATGAAGACAATGATCGGACGAAAGTCACCGACCGATTTCCGGAGCTAGCGATGTCTCGAGACCCGTGGAGCCTTTCTTCTTATTCCATCCTCCCGTCCCTGTCAATTGGTCGCTATCGCGAGCAAATAGACGAAGAGCCGGCCATAGAGGCGCTTCGCATGAGCGGAAGTGTAGGTCTCGGAACAGCAGCCCAGACCATCCTTGGCGTGAGCTTCAAACCAAGCCTGAACCTGCGGGTCACTGCCTATGAGGGTGATTCCTTACAACAGAGAACTGCAGCGCTTCAAGCTTCAGTAGCTGCTCACTGGCGCGATGTTTCAGCGGATTACAGCCTCGTTCTTGTTCAAGGAGATAGCCCGTTCGACTTCGATGCCGAATTTGCCACACATCACATTGGTCTTTCGTTCACGCGTGAAGGATGGGCAACGCTCAAGTTGTCCGGTGGCATCGATCTGATCACACGAACTCCTGATCCCATTCAGACAAAGCTTGGCTGGAAGCTATGGGCCGACTGGTCTCTTCAGGCGCAATACAACCTCATGGATGCAGCACTTGGGTCGATTGATCTTTCAGGCAATTGGCGTTCCGACACACTGCAGCTTTCGCTGAGTATTCCCTACCAGCCAATGGAAACCACATTTGGCGCAGTCACACTGTCTGCCATCATGCCTGGCGAGCGACTAAGCCTCGACTCTGAGGCTACGTTGCAGAATAGCAAACTCACGGTCCGCACCGAGGTGGAGAGCACGCTTTCGCTGGGGCCGCTCGATGTCTCGGGAACTGTGAAATTCCAGAACGTGTCGCTCAGCAGCCTTGCTCTATCAAGTACGTTCGTTTCGGAATTGGGCTGGGGTGCCAAAGCGCGCTGGACCTACTCTGGCGGTCCTGTCACTCTAGATCAGCTTCTCTATGGTGCATTCTGGGACATCGGCGGATGTCTTCGCATTGGCGTCGACCGAGAATCATCCAGCACTTGGCTCTACATCTCCATTCTCGCCTTCCCCGAGGCGGTCCTGCGCTACGCACCGGAGAGTGCTAGTATTCAACTCGGAGACTAAGTCAGTACAATGACGCACAGATGAAAGGGGGATCTTATGGACTATGACCTTTCCGCACTTGTCTATGTAATGATTGCTGTCATTCTTGTGATGACGTTCTATGTCGGCAGTTGCAGCACCGGCTCTTGCAGCTAGGCAAGCACTGGAACACCAATTCGGCCAGTAATTGAAGAGGAGATTGAGTATGTCTGCCCATCGCATTCGTCTTGAAGACATCATGCATTTGCCAAGCGTCTATTTCCCAACCATATCCAATGATGGAACACGACTGGCATTCTATTGGGACGTATCGGGGGCGATGGAGCTCTATGTCATCGATCTCCCCAATGGTGCACCTCAACAGATTAGCCAAGGCAACGTACCGAAATCACTGCGCGCTGGCTTCATCTGGTCGAAAGATGACAAACGTGTCGTGTTTGCCAAAGACGAAGGTGGCAATGAGAAGCACGACCTTTACAGCATGGATATGGCCACCGGCGAGGTCTCTCAGCTAACCCACACACCTGAAGCAGAGGAATACGCAGTTGAGTTTTCACCAGACAATCAGTGGATCTCCATGCTCTCCAATCGAGACGGCCAGCTTAGTCTCTACAAGCTGCGCTCCGATGGCAACGAAGCCGTACGATTGACAACATTTGCCAATCCAGTCAATGGCGGGCAGTGGAGTCCCGACGGTTCCAGCCTGGCACTTGCGGCAAACGAAGCCAAGGATCTTCGCAATGGCGACATCTATGTTGTCTCAGCTGACGGGAGCCAATGCCAGATGGTGCTTCGAGTCAAGGAAGGGTCCAAGGATCGGCCAGTAGCTTGGCTTCCAGATGGACAACAATTGGCAATCACTTCTGACGCCAGTGGCGTCAATCGTCCCGGCCTACTCAACACTGAGTCTGGGGCCATCAGATGGCTGGGCATTGAAGGCATTGATGAATCAGCTGTATCTGTATCGAAGAACGGCAAATACCTCGCGACTCTTCGCAATCTAGATGCTGCAATTTCTGTCGTCATCTATGATCTGGATGAGGAAACTGAGATTGTCTTGGGTGCGAAATCGGGACTAGCAATCTGGCCTGATTTTGCGCTGAACGACACCACACTGGTGATGGCCAAGGCATCGTCAACGCGCCACCGGGAACTACTGACAGTCAATCTTGCTACCAAGGAAGAACATGTCCTCACGCCTGTCGATTACGGATCCGTCGACACAAGTGCCTTTGTTGAATCCGCTCACGTGCGATACCCCTCAAGCGATGGTGTATCCATCCCTGCGGTGCTTTCCACGCCAGCGAGCCTTGCTCAAGACGCGAAGGCACCCGCCATGGTCATTGTCCATGGCGGACCGACAGGCCAATTCTTCCGCGCATTCGATCCCTTCGTCCAAGTCCTCGTTGATCGAGGCTATGTCGTGCTTCAGCCGAACGTCCGTGGTAGCACTGGGTATGGCGTGGAATTTCGTGACATGAATATCAATGACTGGGGCGGCGGAGATCTCGAAGACGTCGCTGCTGGCGTCAACTATCTCAACTCATTGGGCACCGTTGACCCGGATCGAGTATCGGTCTTTGGTGGCTCCTATGGCGGATACATGACGTTCATGGCCGTGGTGAAGAAGCCTGAGCTTTGGAAAGCGGGCATTGCATGGATTGGCATCACTGACCTGCATCGCCTTTACGACAAGAGTATGGAGCACTTCAAGTACTATTTACGCACGCTGATGGGCGATCCGCAAGAGAATGCTGAATTGTGGAAGGACCGAAGTGCCATCAACTTCGTCGAGAATCTCAAGGCCAAGTTACTCATCCTGCACGGCGTCAATGACCCACGCTGCCCCGTGGAGCAATCGCGAATCTTCCGAGACCGGATGGTCGAATTGGGCTACAAAGAAGGCGAGGACTTCGAGTACGTCGAGTTCGCAGACGTGGGACATGCCTCATCAGATATCGGACAGAAGACGGCAACCTACAAAATCATTGTCGATTATCTGGATCGAACGGTCTAGCGCCGGCTTGAGTGGGCAGCCGCATTCGCACTGCCCACTTCGACGCTTCCAGACAACTGATCATATCTTGAATACCGTGGCGCCTCTGCTGATTCGCGTACTTGGTTCAGGATTCTCTGTGAGCGTTTCCGAAGCTTAAACAGATAGGCGAGAGAATCTAGAATGTGAAGGCAAATGAACCACTCTCGGGTCTCTTGGTTCAGTCCCGATCCTCGTTGCCGCACGACAAGCCGGGGAATGAATGAACCTTGGTTCTTCAGTGACAATCTAGGTTCCCGCGCTATCACATCCGGATCAATGGTTCTGAACCAGCTTCCCGGCATTTGAACCGCCACATCTTGCACAGAGTCAGCGTTTTGCGTATACTCCCCATATTCAGTACACGTCAAATAACCGTCATTCAATCGTATAGCGGCACGTTCAGTCAGAGTCATTGAGACGCTCGGGTAACGGTATCCAAGCACAATCAGCAGCAAGCAAGCAGACACCTCCACGCACATCCATCACGGATACCAGGAGGCAACGACAATCGCAGGAATCAACCAGCTTGGCAGGATTCACCAGACCTCAGGTACTCTGCACAAGCAGGACAGTTTCCGCGGGCACAATTTCAAGGAGGCCCCGTGAAAGACGTTCGCATCTCAGTCATCAAGAAAGGCTTCGATCAAGATCTCATCAACAAATACTTGGCACCCAAGCGAGCCGCGTCGGCTCGCCCTTGCGCAATGAATGTTGGGGATACCTTCCTCATATCCGAGACAGTCATGTGTCCTGAAGGTCTCTGTCCATGGGCGTGGCATGACATCGAATCCTTTGTTCGGATTGCTGCATTCGAGGGCCAGCTGTCAGGCCAGCTGCCAGAGAATAGTTGGGTGCGCTGTTGCACAGACGCCTTCCGCCCGGTCACGTTTCTCATTGAGCCTATCGAACCCGAAGCGATATCCGAATCAACGTAGAAAGGAATACGATGCCTTGGCCCAAAGTCAGAATCACAGTATTGAAGCGCGCAGTGTTTGAAGACATTTGCAGAGAATATGGAGCAAAGGAGTTTCTTGAGCGCGGAGGCTGCGCCCCCTGCGGCCGTTTCCAAGATGGCCAGGAATTCATCCTCGATCATGGGCTGGACAAGCCAGACAATTTCTGCACGTACGCGTTTGCCGACATTCGCCACGAACTAATGGTCGTCTTGAATGGCGGAAGTCGGCCCTATGTTCGTGCCGAAGGAACAGCCATTGTCTGCTGTACGGACGCGATGAAGCCTGTGCTATTCAAAATCGAACGTATCGAGGATCGCTGATGATGACGCGCCCAGATCCACATACGGATCACAGTCGGGAACCAGTTCCCGCACGAACCGATGCCCAAGCAGCGGTTCGCCTGCACAAGACGCGATGAAGCCTGTGCTGTTCAAAATCGAACACATCGAAGACGACGAGTAATCAGAAGGAGGAAGAATGCCGTTTCGTGTCACTGTGCTCAAACGAGCCGTGTTTAGAAACCTGATCGACGAGTACGTTCCAGAAGAACGAAAGGCAACGTACGGACCATGCCCGAGATTTGAAGATGGCCAGGTTTTCGAGGTCCGAGGCGGCGTTCCGCCTGCTGGATTCTGTGCTCGTGCCTGGGCTAGCATCTTCGGCGATCTCGCAGTGGCTGAGCTGGGGGGCGATGCCCCTTGGATCAATCGCAAGAATACAATGATCACGTGCTGCAACGATGGACTAACACCCGTCGTCTTCCGTATCGATCGTTTGGAAAGCTAGGGGGGAATCATGGCCAAGGCGCGAATCACCGTCATCCGCAGATCGTTTCACAAGGACCTCACTGCCCTGTATCTCGACACGACGTTTTCGCCGCAGGGTCTTGCCCCTTGCGAGTCCTTTCATGATGGACAATCCTTCGTCATCGAGGGGTTTCCTGCAAAGCCAGAAGGCTTCCCATGCGAGTGGGCCTGGGCAGATCTTCATCGTGCGATCGCCATGGTGTTGTTCGGCGGAGGGGCACCGTGGATCAAGCAGTCTGGGTCCATTGTTACGTGTTGTACAGATGGCTTGCGGCCAGTGACCTTCCTTGTAGAACGCATTGAGAACAAGAGGAAGACCACTGCGCAACAATAGGATTCCACTGTCGAGAGATCTTGTTGATCGCGAACTGGCATATGCTTCTCCCGATACGAAAGTCGCGCTGCTTGCACAAATGGACGCAATCCGGTTGTATTTCACATAGCACCAATTAAGGAGGTCAACAAATGGCAAGCGCGAGCTTCCGATTCCAACTAGGCGATTTCGAGCTTCTCATCGTCAAGGACGGTACAGGCGGACAACGCCAGCTATCGGATCTAGTAGATGATCTTCCTGAAGACCTCTCGACTCATGAGATCTTCATGGAAGGCGGTCTCATGGTTGTAGACACACCCGAAGTGCGATTGCTCATCGATGCTGGCAACGGCCCCCATCGACGGCCGCGCACCCACGCTGCTGAGCAGGCGTTTGAAGAAGAGAGCATAACGCCGCAGTCTATTGACACGATCCTGCTCACACACGGTGATCCCGATCATATCAGCGGGCTACTGACCAAGGGCGGGGAATTGGTCTATCCCAATGCTCACTATGTACTCAATATCGACTTGTGGCGTGCATTGAGCAGCGATCCAGATGCAGGCCTCGTTTTTGCAGGCCAAATTGAGTTGGTTCGCAGATTGGCTGACCTCATCCAAGGACGCAGTACGCTGCTCGAAGCCGAACGAGAAATCTGGCCTGGCATTCGTGCCATACCAGCACTTGGACATCGAGCTGGACACACGATCTATCGGTTCGACTCCCAAGGATCCGTCTTGTTTCATATTGGAGATGCTGCTTTTGATCCGATCTTCCTTGAGCGTCCCGAGCTTGTCCTGCCCACGGAATACAAGCCCGAGCAAGCACGCGCCACACGCGCAGCGATTGCCAGACGCTTGGCTTCTGAAGACGCGCTGATTGTCGGATCCCATTTTGATGTTGCCAATGTAGGACGATTGAAGCGATTGGACGAAGGCTCGCGATACCAGTGGATTCCACAATCGCCGGGACAACCGAGCTGACCTGCTAGAGGAACCAAGAACTGAAGGAGCCGCTGTGGACGACCTGCTTTATTTATTTACCCACGAGGACATTGAAGGCGCAGTCATTCGAGTCGCGGATGACGAGATCCTGAGCATCAATGAGTTTCTTGCTGAGATGCATCAGCTGGATGAGGGCGACGAATACGAGTTTGCCTATACCTGTTGTTATCTCAAGTACCGCAACCGACATATTCTCATCGATGCTGGATTCGACCCAGACACGACGCCTGGAGCGCTGGAATCGATCGACGTCTATCCTGAGGACATCGACCTCGTGCTGCTGACTCATGCCGACCGAGATCACGTAGCCGGTCTGCTCATGCATGATGGCACGCTCAACTATCCCAATGCCCAGCATGTCATTAGCAAGTCCGTGTGGGATCATTTGACGAACCCCGCGACACTCGATTCCCTCGATGAGGAGCGAGGTCGATTCTATCGCAAGCTGATCCGTACTCTCGATGCATCTATCCAGCTTTGCGACCAGGAGATGGATGTCGCCGAAGGCATCCGGTTCATTCCTAGCCCAGGACATCGTGAAGGCCATGCCATCTATCAATTTGAGTCCACAGGTGCGCCGCTCGTCCATACAGCCGACAGCTTCTTTCATCCCCTGTTCGCAGAGCATCCTGACTGGGCCAATGTCACCGACAATGTTCCTATCCGTGGCGCAGATAGCCGAAAGCTCCTTGTGCCCCGACTAGCCGAGACCAATGCGATGATACTCAGCTCGCACATTCCCTTCCCCGGCATCGGACAGCTACATAAGATCGACGATGCGTCGTATCAGTGGCTGCCGATGAAGCTCGAGGATTGATGGGACACGTGTTGCAGAACAAGCCGGTTCATCGCTTGAAGCAAGTCAGCATGGCGGAAGCAGACGCCTAGGCATTAGAATCAGCGAGAAGCAAGCAAAGGAGACCATTGTGAATCGGACAGCCAAGAGTCAAGACGACAAGCTCCATCTCTTTGAACATGGAGGTACGACCGGCGCTGTCATTCGCATTCTCCCCGATTCCACCAAGTCACTGAATGCAGCGCTGCCTGACGACCTTCAACAGATACCCGACCAGAACATGCATTTTGCCTTCACTTGCTGCTATCTGAACCACCAGGATCGCCATGTGATGATCGATGCCGGCATCGACGGAGATGAAGTCACAGCTACGCTTGCCGAGCTGGGCGTTGCAGCCAGCGATATTGAGCTCGTTTGTATCACCCATGCTGACCGCGATCACGTCGCCGGACTATTGCTACAAATCGGTGATGGTGAGTTGGCCTATCCAAATGCTAAGTACGCGATCGATGCAGGATTGTGGGCCGATCTGCACAAGCCAGCAACCTACGAGGCCTTACCAAAACACCTGAATCGTTTGTTTCAGCGATTGAAAGACCTGATCGAAGATCGTGTCATCCTGTGTGACGGCGAGAGCGAGGTTGCCGAAGGCATTACCTTCATCCCGTGCCCCGGACATCGCCCAGGGCATGGAGCTTATGAATTTACCACAGACGACACACCTATCCTGCACATCGGGGACGCCGTACTCCACCCTCAGTGGATCGAACACCTCGACTGGCCCGCGACAATTGACACATTGCCTGAACAGGCGATGGCGAGTCGAAAGATGCTCCTAGAGCGAGCCGAAGAAACGCTTGCGCTCGTCATTGGCACGCATCTGCCATGGCCGGGCATGATAGAGGCAGCTTGAGTATCCGCAACGTCAAGCTCTATTGGGCCAGGCATCTCAGAACGCTGCGCGAAGACACCAATCCGCACGACAGCGACCAGGCAAAGGCGCGAATTACGTTTGCGATCGTACGAGGGGTGCTTGCTGCAATCCTCTACGGAGAATTCGACTTCTTTCCACCTCCGTCACTCCCCGTTTGCTGCCCCTCAGAAGATGATCCCGGTTTAGGCTTCTGACTCGCCTGTTTCGTGAGCGGTTTCTTCTTCGTTGTGTTTGACTTGTTCACAATCTTCATCGCCATTATGCGCTTCCTCCTCAATAGTTAAGTATAGGCTTCTTCCCCAGCCGAAAAGCGGGGGCGCCTCGAATGCAATTCGCCCGTCTCTTACCTTCATTCTGCGCGTGTACCATCGGGGATACTTCCCCACATGCCCGTATAATACGAAGAGTCCGGGTGTGTCCCTCATTAGTAGCTCAACATCTATCTCGTCTGTCTCATTGGGCTCAATAATTTGCTGTCCCCGTCCGTACTCAACGCGTTGCTCCTCAAACAATGGCCATTGAGCCTCCGCAACTGGGGTGAATTCCTTATTTCTCAAAGGAGTTGGCATCTGCAGCAGCTCGTCGAGATTCTCAAGTTCGTAAGGGGCAACTTGCTGAACCCAGATCTCTACCGCTCCGACTCGAAGGATAACCTTGCCAACATTTGCGATATGAAAGCGAATCCTGATCAAGCGTCCTTTGGGAGTCTGGTTATTCGCCAGAACTGAGAGCGATACGTCCGCACTAGGATAGTGCTGCCGCATTCGAAACGCTCTCCAGAGGGTCCAACCGCCACCCAGCGCTAGTCCGATAGTAGCTACGACCTGCCACAGTGCTGTCGCCGCGTCCTTATTGTTGGCCAGTGCGGCTATCCATCCTCCATTGCTCGAATCGGTTTTGGGCCCCGCTGAAGGGCTGGCATCAATACTTGACGGTGCATCGCTCCATCCTACATTGTTCGAATCGGTTTGAGTGTTCACAGGCAGATCAGCGTCAACTCTAGCAGTCGCATTGGAAACCGCTACCGCAACCACAATTCCGATAAACAGAAGGCGCCCTGTGTAAGTCATCCCAGCAATTATACCAGGACCTGCCCTTGCGCAAGAATGTGGACTGTCCATGTGATCCGCCTTGGCTACACAGCCCTGTGATATCGGAGCCAGCCTGGATTACACTCCCCGCATGTCTCAGCGAGTCGGAATCGTTCAGTCGTCACCGGTTTTTGGAGAGATCGAGGCCAACATCAAGAGCTGTCTTGGTCTCATGTTGCCTCACAAGGCTGACTTGTGGGTGCTGCCCGAGCTGTTTGCCACGGGATATCAATTTCTCAACGCGGATGAAGCCCGAGCACTCGCAGAGCGCGTTCCCGATGGCATCACCACGCAAGCGTTGATTGGCTATGCACGAAAGAACAACTGCTACATCGTCGCCGGATTGCCAGAGATTGATGGTGACAAGGTCTACAATTCCTCTGTTCTCGTCGGTCCAGCCGGCTTTCTCGCCCGCTATCGCAAGATTCACTTGTTCTACGAAGAGAAAATTCATTTCTCACCCGGCAATCTACACTTTGCCGTCACGGATATTGGCATTGCCAAGGTGGGCATGATGATCTGTTTCGATCACCTGTTCCCCGAATCAGCTCGCTCTCTTGCTCTACAGGGAGCAGATGTCATTTGCCATCCTGCCAATCTTGTACTGCCTGATCTGGCTCAACAAACGATGTCCATCCGAGCGTTGGAAAACGGCGTGTTCACGGCCACGGCCAATCGCGTGGGGACAGAAGCACGGGCCAGTGAATCCCTTACCTACACAGGGCAGTCGCAAGTCATCAGCCCAAATGGACAACCACTGGTTCGGCACTCTCTTGAGAACGTTGAAGTGACTGTTGTAGACATCGTCGTGTCGCTAGCCCGCAACAAGTCCATTACCAAGCACAATGACAAACTCGGCGATCGCCGACCTTCTATGTATCGTCTGTAGTTTCAGCTGTGTCTCGGCAAGACAGCGCGAGAGGAGTCCACATGTTTGAAATTGGCACAACCAGTGAACTGACGTGGATCGTAACAAGTGAGCATTTGGCCAGTGCTTTTGGCTCTGGATTGGTCGATGTGCTGGCCACACCCATTCTTGTCGGCTTCTGTGAAGAAGCGGCGCGTGCAATGATCGATCCCCAGTTGCCTGCAGGCCAGAAGACAGTCGGCACGACAATCTCACTCTCTCATACAGCAGCCACGCCTCCTGGGATGAAGGTGGTTATTCGGGCAAAGCTGTCAGCTATAGACGGCCGAAAACTCACATTCGAGGTCGATTGCTCCGACGAGATCGAACCCATTGGGCATTGTGAGCACACTCGATACATCATCGATTCCGCGCGTTTTGAAGCAGGGATTGCTGACAAGGCCGCCAAAGCCACCTCTGACTGAGCCTTCGGCAGAATCTGATAGAATCTGACCTGAATCCACACACAAGCGGAAAAGCTGAATAGAACGGGCATTGCGGATATATCCCCCACGGTAACCACACGGACTCTTCACATTTTGCACACATCCGCTGTGCATTCTTTAGTCATGCAGCAGAAATGCCGCTCTTCCGCTAAACCTCCTTGCGGATAGCCACCACATCGGCTGGGGAGGGACGCACCCGGTCCTCCCCAGCTTAGCATTTGCCTTCGCGACAGTGACCTGTCGGGAAGGTTCAGCTTTGGGGATCGTTTCCCAACATGTGGAAAAAGACAAAGAAGCCTGTAGCTCGCTGTTCACTAGAGAAAGAAGCACAAAGCGCGGTGAACCTGCGCAATCGTGACGATTGCTGGGTTCATTTGAGTTTCGCATAGCGAAACTCTGGGTAACCTGCGAACGCTTCGCGTTCGTTGGAGTTTTCGACTCTGTCGAAAACGTCCAGTTTGGGCAGTACAAGGGAGTCCTTCGGGGCTACTTAGAGTTTTCGACTCTGTCGGAAACGTCCAGTTTGGGCAGTACAAGGGAGTCCTTCGGGGCTCCTTAGGTTTTCGCAAAGCGAAACTCTAAAGAATGGGAATCCGAGAGGAACTCCCAAAGCAACAAGAGTTCTTGGCGCGAGCCAAGAACTCCAAGGAACTCAGCTTGCTGAGTTCACGATACACAAGACGTTTGGAAGCAAAGCTTCGCAAACTCAAAGGAACTCAGCTTGCTGAGTTCCCTACCTCCTTGAACCAAACTGAAAAGGGCCCGCAAGGGCCCTTTTCTCATTGCTCGTACCAATCTTGTCCAGCTATCCGCTCGAACTTCAGATCCGTGCTCAGCAAACGACCTCAGGCGGAATTCTCAATTGACAAGGTTGGCGCTGCCATCCCACACGATGTTTCCGGAGGTTTTCTCCGGAAACTCGAAAGAACTCAGCTTGCTGAGTTCTCAGCCGCCTCCAACCGGCGGCAGAACTGTCAATCGGTCACCCTCGACAAGAATCGTGTCAAATCCTGCTCGAAATTGGACATTACCCCCATTGACTAGGGCATTGATATTGCGTCGAATGTTGCCAGCACCGTCAAACACGCGCTCGCGGAACACGGCAAAGTGGCTGCCAAGAACCTCGAAGGCATCCAAAACAGTCGCATCGCCAGGCAAGTCCAAACTTCGATAGCTCTCGTTCAGATCGCGTTTGAATGAGAAGCCAATTTCCACAGATACGTTCACACCGCTCCAGTCAGTCGTTTGGAGATGCGATTGTGCTCAGGGATGAGGTCATAGATCGACTCGTCGACCAGACGCCCTTCCTGAACACGCCACGACCCATTGACCATTGCGAAATCAACCCGATCCCCTGCACAGTGAACGACTGCAGCCACTGGATCGGCATGAGATCCAGCAAAGGCAATGTCGTTCAGATCGAAGGCAATCAAATCGGCTGCCTTGCCAACTTCAATTGACCCGATTTCGTCTTGACGGCCCAGTACTCGGGCGCCCCCCATAGTGGCCATCGTCAATGCTTCGCGCGCAGTAATTGCATCGGCGCCATAACGCACACGCTGCAACAGCATGGCGTTACGTACCTCGCGAATCATATTGGAAGTATCGTTGGAGGCCGAACCGTCTACGGCAATGCCAATTTGGATGTCGGTTTCCTTGAGTTCTGTGACGCGGGCAATGCCTGATCCCAATGTCATATTAGAGCTGGGACAATGGGCCATCCCCACCTTGGCTGCAGATAATTTGGCAATATCCTCGTCTGACAGCACAACCATGTGCGCAAACCAGACATCGTCGCGGAGCCAACCCAGCTCCTCCATCAAATCGACAGGGCGGAATCCAAACTGGCTCTCACAAAAGACCTCTTCGTCGTGGGTTTCTGCGAGGTGGGTATGCAGCAACACACCGTACTCCTCAGCCAACTTGACCGATTCACGCATTAAATCATGCGTTACAGAGAAGGGTGAGCAAGGAGCAAGGGCAATCCTCAGCATGGCCAATGGTTCGGGGTCGTGGTAGGTTTCAATCATGTGCTGACAGTCTGCCAAAATCTCGTCTTCTGTCTGCACCACTGAATCAGGAGGCA
>Ga0233437_1001988_pt1 | contig 33526 bp, 32 predicted proteins | sample SI_122_August201_FD_182714 | JGI IMG/M metagenome (GOLD analysis project Ga0233437, IMG submission 182714) | Seawater microbial communities from Saanich Inlet, British Columbia, Canada - SI_122_August2016_200_MG | ecosystem: Environmental > Aquatic > Marine > Inlet | place: Canada: British... | reverse complement strand
TGATCTTATCTTAAGTATGGAGGTCATCCTCTGACTCCTTAACCATAAATGTCTATTATCTGCCAAATGTTCAATGGACTGATCCTTATTGATTGGAAACTTATCACTCCAACCCACAACCTTAAACTCAGAAACCTCTAATTCATATCCCCCAGGAGAACGAGCATCTTTTCTCAATTTCCCCTTTAGCTCCATTGAAGTTTCAACCTGAATCTTATCTGCAATTGCAAACTGTTCCTCTCCAACTGCTTCCTTCTTAATAACACATTGAATTATGTCGCTAGAATCTCTTAAAACTATAAATTTAAATTTTGAACTGCCTCTTTCCCTATATGCCCAGCCTCTAATTGAAACCTCTCCTTCACCTTTTTTTATTGCATCTGCAATTGAACTAAATGTCATTAGATTCACCTATTTGGGATTTATTTAAAGCTTGTGATAAAAATAAGAAATGCTTAAAAAGCATTACCCAAATGTAATTGGATGGGTCGAGAAGGAAGTTATGGGTCTCATTTTAAAGGAACACCAAGAAATCCCCCTAGGGAAGAAAGTACAAATATTCCAAATTGGGATCAAAGAACTAGTGCATTCACTAGAATTGATCATGAAGAATTTTTATATCTGAAAACAACATTAACTGAATTAAAAAGAGGAGGCCTAAGATTAGCAACATCCACCCATAGAATTATATTTGATAGATCAGAAGAATCAGCATATCTAATGTGGGGAGAACAAAGAATTATCTCCCCTGTAAACGGTAACCACTTATTATGTTATGCGCTAGGAAAAGCTTTAGAGTTATATCGGGGAGGGGGAAATGAAGAATTAAAATCATTAACTCCAGCTCAAAGAAGATTCACCCAACCTACGAATAACCAAAACATATAAAAAGAAATAATTCCCAAGTAGAATTAGAAAAAAAGAGGAGATCACAATGAAAACACCTATGGAAGTAAAGTTAATTTCTGAATTACACATTCTAGCTGCAGTATTCAGTTTTGCATTTGGAGTACTAATCCTTATTGAAGAATCAATTGCTTCAATTCTACCTGGAATAACCCATGTTCCGAATGCAGTTGCTGCCATTGGAGTAATCTTAATCGTCTTTGGTTTAATCTATCTATTTATTGGTCTTGGCCTATGGAAAACTGAAAATTGGGCAAGAATAGTTGCAATAGTTTTTGCAATTATTGGAGCACTTGGATCTGCATTCTCATTAATAACTGGTCAGTTAACATATATTGTGCCATTAGTAATCCACGGAGTAATTGCAGGATATTTAATCTGGGGCAAAAGAATGAAAAGAATTTTTTTCTAACTTTTTTTATTCCTAATTAATCTAAATATTGAAAATAACAGGAATAAGATAAATTTATAAGGGATTATAATTATCCAATCCGAATGGAAAGAACAAAAATCTCTAATCTTAGTAAAAAAAGTGGAGAAACAGTATTAATCAAAGGATGGATACATGAAATCCGAGATCAAAGTAAAATAAAATTTGTTCTTATCAGAGATATTTCTGGAATAATTCAAACAATAATACTAAAAGAAAATAATAAAATTTTTGAAAAAATTAGTGAATTGCCAAAAGAATCGGTAGTTCAAATCATCGGAGAAGTTAAAAATGCAAAAATAACCAATCCAGAAGTATCAGAAAAAGAAATCGAACTAAAAATAAAAGAAATCGAAATATTGAATTTGGCAAGTACAGTACTGCCTTTACAGGTTGTTCAAGGCAAAGACCTTGCAGATCTTTCAACCAGATTAGATTCAAGATGGATTGACTTAAGAAAACCTCAAAATTCATTAATTTTCAAAATTTGGACCACCATGGAAAAAGGAATGAGGGAATGGTGGGACCAAAATGGGTTTATTCAAATTTACTCTCCCAAATTAATGAGTGCCCCCAGCGAAACCGGTGCAGAATTATTTGAAGTTCCTTACTTTGGAAAAACAGCTTATCTTGCTCAATCTCCTCAATTTTACAAACAAATGGCTATGGCTGCGGGTTTTGAAAAAATATTTGAAATTGGACCAGTATTCAGAGCCAATCCCTCCCATACCTCTAGACATGATACTGAATTTACAATGATTGATATGGAAATTTCGTTCATTGAATCTGATGAAGATATTAGGAAAGTAGAAGAAAGTTGGATTCAACACACCTTGAAAAAAATTAAAGAAGAATTTGGTGAAGAAATTAAAAAAGTATTTAATATGGAAATAGAAATTCCAACAATTCCATTCCCAAGAATAACAATGGAAGAAGCAATAACATTACTAAAAGAAAAAAATCATATTTGTAAAGATGATCTAGATGCAGAAGGGGAAAAATTAATGTCTGAAATAATCAAAGAAAAATATTCCCATGATTTTGTATTTATCACTGAATATCCCTGGTCAATTAGACCATTTTATCACATGAAAAAAGATAAAAACACCACAAAAAGCTTTGATTTACTTTGGAGAGGATTAGAAATCACAACTGGTGCTCAGAGAGAACATAGAATTGAAATATTGAAAAAACAGGCAGTTGAAAAGGGATTAAGTTTAGATCTAATAAAAGATTATTTGAAATTCTTTGAATACGGCTGCCCACCTCATGGAGGCTTTGGACTAAGCCCCACAAGAATGCTAATGCTTCTACTAGGTATTAAAAATGTTAGAGATGTGACCTTTCTTCCAAGAGACACAAGCAGATTAACTCCTTAGTGTAGAAAGACTCTTAAAACTTTCTAGGTTGCTCTAATTAATGAAAAGACAAATAGTTGTGGAATTAGCTGAGAAAAAAATCCTCGATCTTCCCCCCACCTACAATGCTCATCTTGAAATAGATTCAAATCTTCAAACTTCAATAACTGGAGAGAGAATTGCTGAAAATCTTGCTAAAGCCCTAGTTACTGAAGCCAGATCTAAAGATAGGGGTGCACACTTTATTCTAAGGCCCTACAATCCGGGGGCTGGAGAGGCAGAATATGGGGTGGCCTCAGAACAGATAGATAACCTTGCAATGCTTCTAAGAATTGGAGGATATGAAGTTACAATAGAACCAAAAAAAAGAAGACCTCTAAACCTAGGAAGACTAAATCTTTCCCATCTTCTTAGCTAGTTGTTCAGTTTCATCAATCAACTTTCTAATTTTATCTAATCCTTGTTGCCAGAATTCTTTTTTATCAATATCAATACCCATCTTTAAGAAAATATTCCTAGGAGAATCAGACAATCCCGCCGCCAAGAAAACCTTAACCTCCTCGATAAAAGAAGGATCTACCCTAACTTTTTCTTGTAATGCTTGTGAAATTAAAATTCCTCCAGCATAGGAATAAACATAAAAATAAGTTCTTATGTGCCACCAATAAACCCACCAATTTTCACTGCCTTCTGGAAAAGAAACATAATCTCCCATGTATGCCTTCATATTTTTAAGAAATAACTCTCCAATATCTTCTTTAGATAAAAATCCTTTTTCTCGATATTCCCTATGTAAATCCTGTTCAAATCTATAACAGCTTATTTGTCTAGAACAAGACCCCACAAAATCATAAATCTTCTCCATTAAGATTGCCAATTTTAATTCATCATCTGAATCTTTCAAAACCTCTTCAAGAACAAAATCCTCCATAAAAATACTTGCAACCTCTGCAGTAGACTTTGGGACATCATAATCTAATTCATGACGAACTTCTTTCATAATCTCATTATTAATTGCGTGCCCCATCTCATGGGCCAAAGTTGTAACATCTCTTAACTTTTCAGTATGATTTAATAAAACAAGTGTTGGAACCGAAAGACTTTCACCAGCACAAAATGCCCCTCCGCGTTTTCCTTTACGAGGATAAACATCAATTTGACCATTCTTCAAAAAACTCTGAAAAATTTCATCAAACTTAGGATCCAATCTTTTAAACACCTTATCACAAAGATTTACTGCATCCCCATAAGAATAATCTTTATTTACAGCACCATAAGAAAGTCTTCTAGCATAATATGGTAGTTTATCCAGCTTATTTAATTTACATTTTAACTCAAAAACCTTATGAGATAAATCATAATTTTCAACCACTGCCTCAATTAAAGTATCCACAGTTTTAGCTTCAACATCGTCCTCCAAATGTCTTGCTGCATCCGGCCTATCAAATCCCCTTAACTCATCATTAACTTTTTTATCTTGTAAAATAGAATTAATCTCAACTTCAGCAATCGGTGCGATTTTAGCTAAAATTTCATTTACATTTTTAGCTGCTTCTTCCCTAACTTTCTCATCATGACTTCCTGCAAGAGTTATTAATTGTTCGTATGTAACCTTCTCTTTCTCTCCCTTCTCATTCAAAATTTCTCTCTCCTCTTTACCAAGTAACTCATCAACCATTTGAATCCAGTTAGAGTAAGCAGAAGTACTTTTCATTTCCATAATTTTTTCTTCTGGTTCAGATAAAACATGTTTTCCCTCGACAAATGTTCTTTCTAAAAAATGATTATACTTTTTCAACCCATTATCTTCTAAAAATATTTTTTGTTTCTCTTCTGCAACTTTTGATAATTTTAAACCAAAAAACCTAATTTTATCTGAAATCTTTTGAGCAAAATCTTCAAGCTTAGTTAATTTGGCCTTTAGGTTTGGATTCGACTGATCTTGAGTCTGCCTAATTCCTAAATAATAACCTTGATTCCCCGTAGAACCAATTCTAGCAAACCTTTCATAATCGTCTAAAGCCTCTAAAAGAACTAGTGGATCCTCTAACCAATCATTTCTATTGCCCCATTTACTAACAAATTCTTCAGTAGCTTTAGAAATTTCCTTTCTTTCCTCTTGCATCTTTGGATCATCATCACCATCAAACATACTAGAAAGATTCCACACCATCTCCTCTTTTTTATTAAAATCCATTAAACAATTCAAGAACGAACTTACTTTTAAAGACTTCTATGATTAACTATCTTAAACTAGCAGAAAGCAAAACATCTTCTAATTTATTCAAATTCCAACGAACCATATCTGCCTTCTTCCTTAACTCACCATCTCTAAGATCAAACTGTAAAAACTGATAATTGAGATCATCTATAAAATTAGTAATATCTTTAACCTTCTCAATCTCTTTTTTAGTTGCCAAATTAACAGCCCTTCTAACTAATTCTCCAGAAAGATCGGCAAGACCAAGTAAGTAATCATCTGCTCCAACTCCAAGAGATTTATATCCAGATAAACTTCCTTTCTTAACTAGTTCATAATATGTAACTGCCTCTACATATTCCTGGGCGGCAACTTTGGTAATCCCAACATTGGAACCTATTTTCTTTAAAGCTAAAAACTTTTTCTTAATTTCAGCCATAAACTTAACCGCATTCTTCATATCATTTCTGTGAACAGAATAAATAACTTTTTTAGATAACGCAATAACATCTCTTGATGCTCGAATATTTGTTTCTCTTTTAGAATCTTTATCTTTCAAAACTTTTCCTATATCTTTGAATACTGTTTTATTTAATTTCATAACAACAAATTACAATAGATTCTATTTAAGTTTAACTAAATAACAAATGCGCAGGCAGCTGAAACAATCACCATAACAATCCAAACAAGTTTATTCCATCTCCAAATCTTTGCCCCATCAAATAACCAAGCAGGAATTAAATTAAAAAGAGCAATAAATCCATTAACTTTAATTAAAATATCTGCTACACTCCAGGAATTAATTATAAATGAACCAGCGTCGACAAATATCAATCTAAACACAATAAAAAAGAATAAAGCCAAGACAACATTAACCAGTGGACCAGCCAGAGAAATATATCCATTGATCTTCTTACTTATCCTTTTAGCCTGAATCATTACTGCGCCAGGAGCAGCAATTACAAATCCCAAAAATGATAAACCAATGGCCAACCAAAGCATCTTATCAAAGGCCCTAAACTCAGCAGGATATTTATATTTTTGTGCAACAATTTTATGTCCCAATTCATGAAATATAAATGCAGTTCCCACAACGACAAATGCAAGAATAAGTGAATAAATAAAAGTAGTATCAAACTTTAAACCACTAAAGGCAATGCCAAAAGCAAACGAGATTGCAATCCAAGATTTAAACAAATCAAACAACTCAACATTAGAAGTTTTAAACCACCCAAATTTATATGCCCTATAATTCATAAAGAAATTAAAAGAAGCTACTTAAAATAGGTTTCTAAAAAAATTTAAGATAGCAAGTTAACTCTTCTTAGTTCTGTCATCATTGCCTTTGCTGCAACCTCTCCAATTCCATCAACAGATCTTAAAAATCGATTCATCTGAATTCTTTCAGTTGATCTATGTGCTGTGATCCTAGCATATCTAGAAGAGGCTTCCAATAAATCCCCATATGTGCCAATCCCCCTCTCTCCAAGCCTATCCTGAAGTCGTCTATTACTTTTCCTATGTCCAACTTCCTCAGCCAATAAAGAATAATCAATTAGTTCTCGATAATGTGGATTCATAAAAAAAATATTCAAAAGAAGTTTATAAGAATTTATATTAAGAAACTATTTCTTTCGAGCATAAATTTCTACCCATTTAGATTTCTTATCCTGAGAAACAACAGCCCTTCCAATTTCAAAGCCTGCCTCTTCGATTAATTTAACCAATTCAGCCTTAGTGTAAAGCGCATAGAATCTGCTTGCCCCTCCATACTTTTCTTTAACCACAAATTTCTCACCCTTACCTTCCTTAACAGCAAGATACAAAACACCTTTCTCTTTCAAAACTTTAGCAAATTCTTTAAGTGCCTTACCTGCCTCTTTCTTAGGAATATCTGAAAAAGTTGCCATACACCAAAGGCCATCAAAAGTTCCAGCCTTAAATGTCATCTTAAGAAGATCCATTTTTTTAACATCTAATTTCTTAGCTTTACAAATTTTAATTAAAGAATCAGATAAATCAATGCCCAATGCATTAAATCCATCCTCAGCAAAATAACTCAAATCTCTTCCTGCCCCGCAACCAACATCAAGTATTTTTGCTCCCTCATGCAATCTAGAAACAAAGTCATGTAATTGATACTGCAATAATTTGCTTTCTAAATACTCTGCATAAACTTCAGCATACTTATTGTATGTCTCAAGGGCCTCTTTTATTTGAGATTTAATATCTTTAGGCATACTATCTAAAAAAATTTTATACTTTAAAAAAGTTTGTATTGAAAAACAGTAATATCACACACTGTCCCTCGAGAGGCCCCAATAAAATAAAAATAAAAATTATCCAAACTTCCAAGAAATTCTATTAAAAATAAAGAATATTACCAAAACCTAGAAACTCTCCCCCCAAAACCTTTATATACCCGACCAATTCCCAATTCAAAATGAAAAGAAGCTCTAGACGTTGGAAGAAGAAAGGCCAGATGCGTTGGAAGTGGCAACGTAAACGGATGAGAAAAGAGAAAAAGAAACGTAATAAATAGAAACGTTTAAATAACGTCTGAGATTTCATAAACCACTAATGAGTTTACATGAGTACTTATATCAAGCGAGTGAGTATGAGGGAGTAAAATTGATGAATTACTTCTTGTAATAGAAAGTTCTTTAAATATTCCATATATAGATATGCTTTGCAAATTAATTCCCGTTGATCCTGCGGGAGATTGCTGCTATTGGGATTCGATTTAGCCATGCAAGTCAAGGGGACCGTAAGGTCACCGGCGAAAGGCTCAGTAACACGTCGATAATTTGCCCTTAGGTCGAGGATAAGGTTGGGAAACTGACTCTAATACTCGATAGAGAATTGCCACTGGAACGTGCTTTTCTTGAAAGATTACGCCTAAGGATAAGTCGGCGGCTGATTAGGTTGTTGGTGAGGTAAAGGCTCACCAAGCCTCGGATCAGTAGGGGGGATGAGAGTCCTAGCCCCGAGAAGGGCACTGAGACACTGGCCCTAGCCCTAAGGGGTGCAGCAGGCGCGAAACCTTTACAATGCACGAAAGTGTGATAAGGGAATCCCAAGTGCTTTGTCTTCGGATAAAGCTTTTGTTAAGGGTAAGAAGCTTAACGAATAAGTGGTGGGTAAGACTGGTGCCAGCCGCCGCGGTAACACCAGCGCCACGAGTGGCAATCATGTTTATTGGGTCTAAAGCGTTCGTAGCCTGTTCAGTCAGTTCTTTGTGAAATTGTTGGGCTTAACCTAACAACGTGCAAGGAATACTACTGGACTTGAGACCGGGAGGAGATGGGAGTACCCTTGGGGGAGCGGTAGAATGTTATAATCCTTTGGGGACTACCTGTGGCGAAGGCGCCCATCTAGAACGGCTCTGACGGTGAGGAACGAAGGCTAGGGGAGCAAAACGGATTAGATACCCGAGTAGTCCTAGCAGTAAACGCTGTGAGCTATGTGTTGTGCATTCCTAGAGGATGTGCAGTGCCTAAGTGAAGATGTTAAGCTCACCACCTGGGAAGTACGGTCGCAAGGCTGAAACTTAAAGGAATAGGCGGGGGCTCGCTACAAGGAGTGAAGAGTGCGGTTTAATTGGATTACACGCCGCAGACCTCACCAGGAGCGACAGCAAAATGAAGGTCAGATTGAAGGTTTTACCTGATGCGCTGAGAGGTGGTGCATGGCCGACGCCAGCTCGTGCCGTGAGTTCTGTGCAGTCTCATTCCATTAAACCATAGAGTGAATTATGCGCAGAACCGGTAAAGGTGTCACGTTAAGTCGTGCAACGAGCAAGACCTACATCCGCATTTGCCAGCAGGTCCTACGGGATGACTGGGTACAATGCGGGGACTGCTTGCGTAAGCAAGAGGAAGGTGTAGGCAACGTTAGGTCAGTATGCCCCGAATCTCCTGGGCTACACGCGCTCTGCAATGGCAGGGACAATAGGTTGCGACTCCGAGAGGAGAAGCTAATCCCCTAAACCCTGTCTTAGTTCGGATCGAGGGCTGCAACCCGCCCTCGTGAAGCTGGAATTCCTAGTAATCGGACTTCATTATGGTCCGGTGAATCACGTCAACGAGCCTTGCACTCACTGCCCGTCAAACCAACCGAGCAGGACTTGGATGAGGCCTGGATTTTTGTCTAGAACGAATCTAAGTTCAGTGAGGCGGGTTAAGTCGTCACAAGGTATCCGTAGGGGAACCTGCGGATGGATCACCTCCTTTATATTTTAATTAATATAAACTATACTTGATATTACATAAGTAAATCATCAATTTCTCTAGACTCATACTTATTTCGAAAAATAAGTTATAAAACAAACCGTGGGCCCATAGCTCAGTTGGTAGAGCGCTGCCCTTGCAAGGCAGAGGTCTTGGGTTCAAAATCGGACCTTGTCGTTTTTCATGAAACATAAAGGTTCAATGAAAGTCCCGATGGGTCCACATACAACTTAGGTTGTAATCACAGTTACCAAATGTAACAAAACTTCAATGTAGCTCCTTAACATTTGTTGGGGGTTGAGAGGTTTATTTCACGCTAAATAAACCATGCATAGATTGGTAGTAATTAAAAACAAATTACTTCCCATATTTGATCTAACTAACCCGTTAGGTGGATAGCTTGGCTTGAAACAGAGACGAAGAGCGTGACAAGCTGCGATAAGCTTCGGCGAGGTGCACGTAGCCTTAGAACCGAAGATTCTTGAATGGGACTTCCTTTCCATTCGGAAAATCAGCGATGATGTCAAACGCGGGGAATTGAAGCGTCTTAGTACCCGCAGGAAAAGAAATCAATTGAGATGCCGTTAGTAACAGCGAGCGAACACGGTATAGAGCAAACTGAATCCCTTGTAGTGATATAAGGGAGATGTGGTGTTGTAGGACTTCTATTGGATCTTCTCGTTGAGTGCTAAAATTATCTGGAAAGTTGTGCCAAAGAGGGTGATAGCCCCGTAAGCACAATCTGAGAAGATACTGGAATGTTCCTGAGTAGAGTCTGTTGGATATCAGGCTCGAATCTGGGTGACATTAACATCCAACTCTAAATATGTTTCAAGACCGATAGCGAACAAGTACCGTGAGGGAAAGCTGAAAAGGACCTGTGACAGGGAGTTAAAAGACCTTGAAACCTAACGGGGATAGCGTGCTACTGCTCTAAGGAGTTGTAGCGTACGTTTCGAATCATGGGCCAGGGAGTTTGTCTAAGTGGCGAGGGTAAGCCAAAAGCGTACCCACAGGGAAACCAATTTTCCGCAGTTTACGAGGGATAAGGTATGAAAGTGCCTTAAGTCACTTGGACCAAACCCGAAACCGGGCGAACTAATCTTGAGCAAGGTGAAGCCGGAGTAAAATCTGGTGGAGGCCTGCAGAGTTGCTGTGGACAAGCGTTCTTATGACTTGAGATTAGGGGTGAAATGCTAATCGCGCCCGGTAATAGCTGGTTCCTGCCGAAATGGGCCGCAGTCCAGCCTCGAAGGAGATGGCTAAGAAGGTAAAGCTACGGATTTGAGATTTAGGGGGAGAAATCCCTCGGTTTCTTGTCCAACTCATAATGTCTTAGCATCGTAGATTTCGGGAGTGAGTGTCGCCGGGGTAAACTTGCGACACAATAGGGGAACAACCCAAGACTGCAGTTAAGGTCCCAAAGTACTAGTTAAGTGTTAAAGGGTGAAAGGTGTGTAGTTTCATATACAATGGGAAGGTAGGCTTAGAAGCAGCCATCCTTTAAAGAAAGCGTAACAGCTCACCCATCTAGAGATTATGCCCTGAAAATGGACGGGGCTAAACTAGTCACCAATACTGCAGAGTACTTCAATAGAAGTATCTGGTAGGCAGGTGTATTCGTGGGGTAGAAGCTTCTACGTAAGTGGAAGTGGACCTTCAAATAATAAGAATCCTGGTGTTAGTAGGATCAAATCAATGTGAGAATCATTGGCACCGCAGGGGCAAGGGTTTCTCAGCCATGTAAGTCAGCTGAGAGGTAGTCGATCCTAATCTCCATCTTAACTGAATCGAGAGAAAGGGCAAACGGTTAATATTCCGTTACTACATAGATACATGCGGCAACGCAAGTCTTGCTTCTGACGGTTCGGGCTAGACCGACATCAACCATCGTTGATGCTAATCATGATAAATCTTCGGAGAGTCGTAATGGCGAGAAGAAGATTAAACTTGAGAACAGCAGGTTTCCTGTTCGGTTAATGCCTGGACTCCGTGAAAAAGGAGCAGGAATGGATTCTGTGTATTCGTACTCAGAACCGGCACTGGTGCCCCTAGGTTAGTAGCCTAAGGTGTGTGGGAAGAAACTGGTTGAGGGAATTCGGCAAATTAGTCCTGTGGCTTCGGTATAAGGGATCCCTGCGGTTGTACACGTATGTGTGCGATTACAGGGCGCAGTGACAAAAGGTGCTCGACTGTTTAATAAAAACGTAGCCTCTCGCAAGTCTGAGAAGATGTGTACGCGAGGTCAAGTCTGCCCAGTGCCCGTACTTTAAACTCCTTTTCAAGGGAGCTAAGAGCGGGTAAACGGCGGGAATAACTATAATTCTCTTAAGGTAGCGAAATACCTTGTCGGTTTAATGCCGACGTGCATGAACGGCTTAACGAGGTACCTGCTGTCCCCAACCAGAGTCCCCCGAACCCGTCTTTCTGGTGTGAAGGCCAGAGACCTCCAGCGGGAAGTAAAGACCCCGTGGATCTTTACTGCAGCTTGTTGTTGTGATGTGGGTTTTGTTGTGCAGTGTAGGTGGGAGTTGCTTGAAAGTTTGGACGAAAGTCTGGACCTAGACACCGATGAGACACCACCCTTCAAAACTTACGTCACTAACTCGGGACCACCCGAGGACACCAGCAGGTGGGCAGTTTGGCTGGGGCGGCACCCTGCTGAAAAGGTATCAGTAGGGCCCAAAGGTCAACTCAGCGGATTTAGAAATTCCGCGTAGAGCGCAAAGGTAAAAGTTGGCTTGATTGTATTCCTCACAATGCGGAATCCAAGATAGAAATATTGGCTTAGCGAACCCTTGTGTCCTCCTTAATGGGGGCCAAGTATGACAGAAAAGTTACCCCGGGGATAATTGAGTTGTCGCGCCTAAGAGCCCAAATCGACGGCGCGGTTTGCTACCTCGACGTCGGCTCGTCGGAACCTGGTCATGCAGAAGTGACCAAGGGCAGGGGTGTTCACCCATTAAAGCGGCTCGTGAGCTGGGTTGAGAACGTTGTGAGACAGTTTGTTCAATATCTACTGGAGGTGTTGAATGTCTGAGAGGAAGGACCATTTAGTACGAAAGGAACGGTGGTTCGCAGCCACTGGTCGATCGGTTGTCTGATAAGGCAGGCCGAGCAGCTACGCTGCAAGAGATAACAGCTGAAGGCATCTAAGCTGGAAACTCGCCTCGAAAAGAGACATTTTTTTGGAATCCATATAGAACATATGGTTGATAGGATTGGGATGTAAGTACCAAGGCAACGAGGTATTCAGTCCGCAATTACTAATAATTCCAGGGTCAATAAATATGGCGAGAAGTAATCTGCACTACCAATCTATGTATGGTCTATTTAATTTTTTTATTTTTTAGAAACACTAAATAGAACTATATTAAAAAATAATTTTTAATAAATTAGCTAGTGCTATCTTTAAATTAATAAATAAAAATTAGGCTCTTGCTGCATCTAAATCTTCAAGTGATGCCACATCCGGATCTGAAAAAAGGATTCTATACTTTAATTCTCCTATGGAAAATCTAACTTCATCTGGAGTCATTGCCATTGGATATCCTATCTCTCTTTTAAACTCAATCCGATGTCTAAATTCTGTACCTCTTCTAACTCCTTCGGGGATAATAAAAGTTGTATCTGCATTTGGACTTGTATCTACCCTTACTGGATAACCACCGTAAAAATTAATATCCACAAAACCTTGAAGAAGATCTATCCCTGCTCTTGTAGCATGTTCTCTAGTTTCTGATTGCCTTGCGCATTCTCCCAGAGTATATTCTTCAATAGCCATACCAATTAACCCCCTAAAACATTAATAAACATATCTAATTTCTAAACATTACTTCCAAAACCCATCTTCAATCTCAATAAAACTTTTAAATCAACCATCAACTAAAACTACATGATTTCCGCAGTTGTTTACATTTCTCAAGATGATTATTCCTACAATGAAACCTTAGATTCTTTAAATCAACAAGCTTTCAAAGATAAAGAGGTAATTGCAGTATGTGATGCCTGCTCTCTAGAAACATTACAATCAATAAAATCAAAAGCAGACAAGGTAATTGCATTCAAAAATCCCAAGGGAAAAGCAGTTGCCAAAAACATGGGGGCAGAAAGAGCCGAAGGAGATGTTTTAATATTTATTAATGCCGGAGCACAATTAAGTCCAGAAGTATTTAGTGATATTCATAACACAAAAGAAAATTGGGTCATTGGTACCTGCAGAGTTGAATCTCCAGATGATGAGGCTGGCTATCACGAAGTATTTGAATTCAAGAATAAATTCCTAGTTCCCAAAGGAGAACACAACGGAGTTGTTTACTGTAAGACTTTAACATTTAATGTTCTTGGAAAATATAATGGTGGTTTTGAAGATGAAAATAAAGACCTAATTAAAAGATTTAAAAAACAAGGTAAATTTCATGTTACCGAAGCACCAATCTATGCCAATGCAAAAGAGTTTGTTGGTAAATCTTCTTTCAAAGCTAAGATGTCTGCACTGAAAGGTTTTATGAGAAGAAATAAGTAAAATTAATTTTCCGGAATTGCAATTTTTAACTCAGAACAATTAACTTCCTTTGATATTTTGGTAGTAAAATTATAATTAGAACAAGCACATTCTCCACAAGTGCCTAAACAGTAAGTTCCACTGCTTCCCTTCAATAATTCAGTAAATTTAATGCCAGAACATTCACAAGAAACAGAAACACCAGCAACTCCCCCAAAACCACAAGGTTCAGCATAAGGTTTTAAAATTGATTTCCAAGATACTGCTAAAATCAAGATCATCAAAACAACAAAAATAATAATTAAAATCTTCAACCACTTTTTCATAGCTCAATATTATTTCTTAGATTTATAACTCTTTCTAAATGTTAACACCGCAACCTTTTTAATTAAAATTAATTCTTAAATTCATATGAAACTAAAAGTAACCAATGAATGCATTATGTGCGGCGCCTGCACAGTAGTAGAAGACTCTAAATTTGAAATGGATAATAAAGTTATTCCCAATGGAGATTACTCAAAAGAAAAAGCAAAAGAAATTATTGAGATTTGTCCTGTTGATGCAATCCTAGAAGCTTAAATTTTTCGTCAACGTTTTTCTAAAAGGTTCTATTTCTTCTCTTTCTCTAAATCAACACCTAACTTTTTTAACTCTTCAACATGAACTTTAAGTAACTGCTCAGTAACCTGAACTATTTTTAATAACTCTTGTCTCTCTTTAAGTAAAGTATCAACACATCCTTTATGAAATCCAATTTTTTCATCACTCATTTTTTACACCTCCTTTTTTTAATTTATTACATAATTTATGAACAACATGTATTGGCATTGGCATCTTCTGATCTCCAAGAACTTTCTTAACAATGGAAATTGAACTTTCCAAACTAACTCCGAAACCTGGAGAGACATAAATAGGTTTAGCAAATTCTCTGGTCTTCAACCCAAGACCCATTTGTTCTTCTCTATACATAACCCTATCCACATCCAATAATCCATAGGTTAAATCCTTAGAAACCCCAATTGTTGGTTTATTTAACAACACCCCAACATAACCTGGAGTAGAAACCCTATCTTTATTTACAGTGCCTGGTTTAGCAATAAGAAAAACATCCGGCTGATTTTCTAACTTTTTACAAACCTCTAATATTGGTGATCCCTCTCTGTAGGAAATCCAAGTGGGTGAATAGGGCATTAACTCCTTAGTTGCCAACTCTTTAGTTTCAATTAACTCCAAAGTTTCAGCATCAAAAACACCCACAACACAATAAACCAAATTATCTGAGAAAACAATATCCACAGCACCAAGAGTTTTTACATTATCAAAAGCATCTTCAAACTTCACCGCTTTAACAATGTTTGAATACATTCCTTTCAACTCTTTAAAATCAATTTCTTGGTCCATATTTTTTAAACCTCTATTTTTAATAATATACGTTAATTAGGAAAAGTTTAAAAAGCTAACCTGTTTGATTTATCTCAGCGGAGTGGGGCAGTAGGTTAAAGATTCGGTCTCTTTCCTGTCTATTCAGGAGTGCCCGTCGAAAGTAACACTTCGGTTTTACTTGCGGATGGCTCATAACCCGGAGGTCCCTAGTTCAAATCTAGGCTCCGCTACTTTTATTTTACAATCTTAACAGCTCTTGCTTTCTCCAAATGTTTTAAATTTCTTGAACCAATAGCCTCAAACCACTTTTTAGAATTATCTTTTCCATTAATTTGAATTCTTACCTGCCCATTACCAATATCATATTTCCCATAATGAAAACCATAAAGATCCAATAAAGAAAAAATCTGCAATTGCATGGGTGAAGGACAAACTTTAATCTCTACTCTTGGATATAAATAGCCATTATTATTAACAAGAGCCAAACACCCATCTGTATCAAATAAACCTCTAAGAACAAACTTTCCAAATTTTTTATTATAATATTGATCTGGAATTTTTGCTCTATTTCTTTTAGGTGAAGAAATCATTCCAATAGACAGAAGAAAATCCACAACCTCCTTTCTGCAAATCTGGATATTTACTACATTTTCCTTTTTACTAAATATAATCTTTGGACAAACTCCTAAACAAGTTTCCATAAGATTTGAAACATAAAAACAATAATCCCTTTCTTCAGAATGTAATGTAACTTTAACCCTTTTAGATCGATTATAATTAGCAATATGCCCATCCCCCAATAAGATTCCAATTAATTCAGCAAACCTCTTTTCCATAATAATATCTTAATTAATTAATTTATAACCTCCACGCACCCATTTGTCGCATGCACCCGATACTCTAAACTATATATTCAAGAAAATATGTGGGGACGCTCGGATTTGAACCGAGATCAGCCGGGATCACCTTCAGAGCAGATGTCTGACATACCGGTCATTAAATCATTGGCATTTTGCCTCATCGCTCCATTGAATTTGGAGCCGGCTACACTAGCCGGGTTATGCTACGCCCCCGATTATCATTTAGCTTTTTCCCAATCTTATAAACCTTACTCTCAAAATAATATATATTTCAGACAATATAGATGTGCAACCACTCAAAGATTAAGACAAAAAGAAAGACTTAAATAGGTATGTCCAATCCATTATGTAATCATTTGGGGGTTGTAAAACTATGAAAAGAATATTCACATTCGTTTTGGCATTTCTATTACTAACAAGTGCCGCATTTGCACTAGACGTATCCATATCACCTAGCACTCCAACTACAGACAATGATTTAACCTGTTTTGTAGATGGCAACATAGATGAATCAAAAGTCTATGAATGGGAAATTAACAATCAAAAGGTAGGATCTAACTATCTATTATCACACACATTAACCAAAGAATCAGACTTTGTATTCTGTAATGTATTTCAACCGACTCCAATGCCAAGTGGAACTCCAACAAATATACCAGTGGGAACTGCAAATGTAATAATCGCACCAAAAATAGCACCAACAATAAATAACGCACCAGAACTAAGCCTTCCTGCAGAAATCAAATTATACGGAACTGCACCAGTAGTATTAAACGTAAGTGACTATCTATTTGATGAAGAGACTCCAATTAGTGAAATAATTGTAGAATACAACGCAGAAGATGGACTAACAGTTACTCTATCTGAAGATAAGATATTAACCATAACCTCAAACGGAGTTTTAGGTGAAAAATACATCTATTTCGGAGCAGCAGATGAAGATCAAGGAATTACTTTTGATGTAATTAAAACCATAACATATCAATCTCAAGATAAAAACAACGCACCAGTTGTTGAAATCATAACCCCAACAGAAGGTCAAGAATTTACTCCAAATGAAGAAATTCAATTTGAATTTTTAGCTTCAGATTTAGATGGGGATTCATTAATTCTTACCGTTGATTTTGGAGATGGAACAGTAGTTTCTGATGATTATGAAAATCTAAAATCCACAACCCACTCATATTCAACACTTGGTCCAAAACACATAACTGCCACAGTAAAAGATACTGAACTGGCACAGGGGCATGACTTCGTTTCTATTAAAATCGATCATGGTGCAGATAAAGAGAATCTAAAAATCACAGATTTAAAAACATTCAATGATCCATTATTCGAATCAGAAACAACCACATTCTATAGGGGTCAAGGTCTTTATGTCAAATTCACATTAAGAGACACTTTAAGTGGAATCCCATACCCGTTAGAAGATGTTAGTGTTTTAGCAAGAATCTATGATGAATCAAATCCATCATTCCAACTAGCATTAGAAAGAACAGAAGTTTTACTAAATAATGGAGAAGTAACATGGAATGGGTTCCTAGATGGAAGTTATTACTTTAAACTAGCTCCAATCTCTTTAGCAGATGATGTATTAAATCTGGACAGAGTTATTATTGAACTTGCTTTTCCAGTGGATAGTTCCACCAGGCAGGTAACCATCCTGAATAATCCGCCAGTATTTGATAACATACCTCATCAAGTATTGCAACCTGGAGAATCTATAAACCTGAACCTAGCTAACTATGCAGGAGATCTAGAAGATTTAGATTCTGAACTAACATTCACAAATAGTATTGATCATGCAAATGTTGCAACCACAGTAATTGCTGGTTCTCAACTAACAGTTACTGGTGTGTCAACTGGATCAACCTATGTAAGACTAACAGTAACAGATACCGAAGGAGACTCAGCAGATAGTTTATTATTAGTTAGAGTTGGCAATGGAAACCAAACAGAAAACCTTCCACCTGTAGCAATAATCAATCATGAAGTTAATAATGAGATAATCTCTCTGGATGGTTCTGACTCCTATGATGTTGATGGAACCATAGAAGATCACATCTGGCAAGTGGATGGAGCAATCTTTAGCACATCTGAAATTACCTCATACACATTTACCACAGAAAAAACCTACACTTTCACTCTAACAGTTAGAGATAATGAAGGCTTAACAGATGTTGAAACACTTGTTATTGATTACAATGAAAATGTTTCAGTATTATTCCCGCCAGTGGCAGTATTAGATTACACATTAACTGATGGACACGTTATTTTAGATGGTTCTAACTCCTATGATGTAGATGGAACAATCGAAGGATATAATTGGCAAATAGATGGAACAGTAATCAGCTCAGAGGAAATTACAGAATATGATTTCGAATCAAACGGAAACTATTCTCTGAGATTAACTGTAAGAGATAATGATTTCCTAACCTCTAGTGTTTTGATCACTCTTGAAGTTACTTCTGCTGAAGAAGAATTTCCAGAAGATAAAATTCACGCAGATTGTAAATCCTGGCCAAAAATAAATAATCTAAGAATAGATGGTTTTGCAGCCATTCAACCTCAGCTTTATTACACCGCAGGTCAAGAACTACCAATCTACCTAAAATTCAACAATAAAGGCCTAATGGGCCAACATGTACATCTTAAGTTCGTTATAACCGATATGAACGGCATAATGCAAGATATACAAGACATCAGAGTAGAGCTTAATAACATAAAGATAGTAACCACAACCGTTGAGTTACCTGCCAATATGGCTCCAGGAACACATGTAATAAGAGCATATGTGACTGATGGCACTGGTTCAGGTCAAAAAACCGCACATATGGTGGTTTCCATTATACAATAGATACTACCACAAAGTTTATAAAGCGGTTATGACTCAATAATGATAACATATCATGATCTAAAAAGATCATATAAGGGGGCATGCACAAAATGAAAAGACTTTTCAAACAATTGAGCATATTTTTACTAGTAGTACTTACAGTACTTAGTTTCGGTTCCGCAGTTCAGGCTGCAGACGACTTCCAAGTTGACTTTATTAAAGTTAATGGAATGACTCAAGACCTTAACGCAGTTTCTGTACTTCCTATCTATGTAGAAAGAGATAGTTACATCACCGTTGAAGTATTCTTACACGGATTAGATGGTTCAGATGTAGCTTATGATACCAAGGTATCAGCCTGGATTGGTGGATATGAATACGGCGACATCGATGATGTTACCCCGATTTTTCAAACACTACCTGGCGTACAAGACAGAAAGGTTCTAACTTTAGAGATACCGAATGACCTAGAGTCATCCAAAACATACACTCTAAATGTAGACATATATGATGACGAACAAAGAGAGTACAATGAATTTCCTTTGGTTATAGAAGAAACTCGACACGAGCTTAACATCTATGACGCAACATTTAATCCTGGAAAGGTTGTTAAAGCGGGAACACCACTTTTCGTTTCTATTAGATTAGAAAACTTAGGTGACAACGCTGAAGACAGCATCAAGGTTATCTCACAAATCGCTGAACTAGGCATTAGCTCAGAACAGTGGATGGATGAACTTGAAACCTGGAACGGAGAATGTGATGATTGTGACAACGAAGATGACGCTGCTTCAACAGGCGACATGATGTTGTTCATCCCTAGTGATGCAACACCTGGCGACTACACAGTAGAGTTACTAGTTGAATACGATAGAGGACATAGTACTGCTAAAAAGGCTTATACTATCACCGTTGTTGAAGGCGCAAACGCACCATCCAGTAACGCAGGAGAATCCACAATGGTTACTTCTGTAACAACCGCTCAGGCTGTTGAAGCTGGTGAAGGCGCAGCTTACAAACTTAACATCGCAAACATGGGCGAAACTAGCGAAACATACACCTTTGCTGTAAGAGGCACAGAAGGCTGGGCAACATACAGTGTTGATCCATCTGCTTTAACTGTTGCTGCTGATGGCACTGCTGAAGTAAATGTATACGTTAGTCCAAGCGAAAGCACAACTGAAGGTGTGAAAACATTCACAGTTGATGTATTAAGCGGCGACGAAGTTGTAGGAAATGTTGTTCTAACACTTGACGTGGAAGACGACTCAAGCACCTCAGCTAAAGAAGTATTGTTGATAATCTTCCTTGTATTGATAGCTGTTCTAGTATTACTGGGAATCGTTCTAGTAATCAAAAAACTAGCTTCAAGAGGAGAAGATGACAACATTGAGGGTCAAACCTACTACTAAAAACCTTTTTATATTTCTTTTTCTTTTCTTTTTCTATATCCTACAACATATACATTGTTAGCTAGGACTCTTTTCACATGGTTGAGGCAGAACAAGACACAGGGAAACCGACACAACTAGCTTCCTCTTCAGACCCACAATTAGAATTATTTCCTGGCAGTCCAATTTCTGAAACAAGTAAAAGATTATTAGAAGAAGCAATTCAAGACGTTCTATTGGAGGTTCAACCAAAAGAAACTTCAGGACTACTTCAACTAACCTCACATGAACCAGTCCCAGCTGAAAACCCCCATCCCGAAATCCCACTAAACTACCAAAAGATGGGTTTTGACACAGTAATAACCCACCCAACAGGTGTTTATGCCATGCCCTCTCGAGGATTATTTCTAACTCCCGAAGTAGAAGATGCACTACTTGAAACAGAGGCAACTATAATTGCAGACACAAACACTTCCAGAAGATGGTTGCTCTATGATCGAGAAGAAAGGCCCAACTCTAGAAATCCAAACGAAAGAGAACACGGAAGATTAAAATGTTGTTGGGATGCTAAACCCACTCCCTTTGATGTCAAGCAAACTCAAAATAAAGGCCCACCAATTACCCTTACTCCCCTTGGTCCAATCCAAACTTTCCTAACAATCCTCGGTAGAGAAGATCACATCAGTCTTGCCTCCATGAAAGATCTATTTGCCTACATGGCTCAACAAGACAAAAAACCAGAAACCACCACATTCATAAATAGTCTTTATTTTATTGGCAGCACAAAATATGCCAAACCTCCAAAAAACATAGACGACATCTCAAAAGCCCAAACCCTCTGGCTATTCAATGATGTCTTCGGAGCTCATTCGGCAGAGGTGCAAACCACCAGGATGCCCTATTATAGAAAAGCGATAGAATTGACAGATTCCAAAGATCAAATAATCACTCCAGTTCCCTATGGCGAACTAACAACTCATGATCTTACCTCCAGGGGCTATATTCGCAGCTGGGATCCCGAACATTACGTTCCCATTAGCATAGACTCTTCAGATGCCGGATGGAGAACCTCAATTCCCGGAGAAGAAGATTTTGATACCATGGCTCAAGTAATAGAAAGAGGCCTAAATCGCAAAGGCTTTCCCTATGAGGGCCTATTCTTCCGAGTCTATGACCCAATCTCCAATGGACAAAATCACCTTCACTATGTTGGCCCGATGCCCCAGGTAACAAGATCTTTTCCCAGCCTTGGACTAATCGCCACACTTCTTCTAGAAACAACCATTCCCCTAGAACCGGATAAGAGACCGGTCTAATAATATCATTCTAATCGAATAAAGCTTAAGAACGGAAAACCTTTGAAATTTACCATGAAAAAGGGCACAATCTTATTTATATTAGCATTCTTGCTAGTACTTCCAATTGCATTAGCAGACTTTACAGCAATACCAGACTCAAGTTTTCAACCTGAGATCTGTCCCAGAACAACTTTAACATTAGAAGATGTTGTGTGGAATACCGGAACCACCATTGAACAGTTCACCATAACAACCAGTGGACCTGCTTCAAAATGGGCAACCGCAGTTCCAAATGCGTTCTCATTAAATCCAAATGATCAAAAGCATATCTATACCTACATAACTCCGAAGTTAGATGCTGCTGCCGGAGAATATTCTCTAACAATTGAAGTACAAACAAATTCTCAAACAAAAACCATTGAACATAAAATCAATGTTAAAAAATGTTTCAATGTAGATATTATGAGTACTTTAGCTAACCAGCAAATTTGCCCTGCTGAATCAACTAAGTATGAATTCCAAGTTACAAACACCGGGGAATACCAAGAAGGATTCGCCCTAAGTTCCGAAGGAAACCTTGAAGGAATTACTCTAAGTGACACAAGACTAATATTAGAATCCGGAGAAACCAAAACAATTTATGCCTATGTTAATGCTCCAAAAAATAGTGGAAGCTATGGATTCTCAATTAATGCCGAAGGAGACAGTGGAAAATCCTCTGAAACAATAAATGCAAATCTAGATGTTCTTTCCTGCTATGATTTTGATGTTGAAGTTAAAGGAGATACCCACTACGAAGTATGTGACCACACCCTGGTTCAAGTTCCTGTGACTGTTAAAAACATTGGAACAATAAAACAAGCCTATGACCTTGATCTTTCCGGAGAAAAATGGGGTGCATTAAATAAAGATCGAGTTAATTTACTTCCAAATGCAGAAGAATTAATTTATCTAGTATTTGCTCCAGACTACGGAATAAATGGGGAGTTTAATTTTGAACTTGACATAGTTCCCGAATACGGAGATAAAAAAGCCCAGTCTCAATTTGAATTTGTTATTAATGATTGTAACAAAGTAAATTTAGCCCTATCTAGCAAAGAAATCTCAGTATGTAATTATGAAGGATTTGCCAGTGTAGATGCAACAATCTCAAATCAAGGAGAGTTTGATAAAACCTACAAACTTGATGTTAAAGATAATGCCTGGGTAACCGTAGATGGTTCCAAAGAATTTAGTCTTAAGGCTGGCCAAGAAATAACTAAAAAGATTAATGTAAATCCAGACCCTTCAGTGGAATCAAAAGATTACTCAGTAACCATTGGTGTTGGAGCTCTAGATGATTCTGACGAAGTAACCTACTCTGACCTTGAAATCGATGTACTTGATGTCCATGAATGTTACAGTGCTGAATTAACAACTGATTACGATGAAGTTTATGTTCACAATGATGCAAGTGTTGTTCTTCCATTAACAATCTCAAACCACGGAAGAGAAACATTAGAGTATGAACTTGTTTTAACTGGCAGTGCAACTGAGTTTGTAGTACTTAATCCTGCTACCGGAACAGTATTGCCTAACCAGCAAACAGAAACATATCTATACATTGCACCAAACACAGATACTAAATTAACTGAGCACATTGCAAACATTGAATTAAAAAAATCTGGAATCAATGGTTTGGATACTACCAGCATATCTCTAACAGTAACAGATGATCCCTACAAGGCAACTCCGCTTCCAACCGCAGCCGGAGAAAACGCACCAGAAGGTCCGGGATTTTGGACAAAAGCTTGGAACTGGATTAAAGGGGTATTCTCATCCAATGAAGAACCTGCCACAGAAGAAAACACAACTGTGGAAAATACCACTCTAGAGAATTCATCAACCACTCCAACCGCAGAAGGAGATGCCTGGTATGATTCAACTCTTAACTGGCTAAAAGATTACAAATATTACATTCTAGGTGCAATCATAATAATCCTGGTATTAATTATCCTAGCAAGAATTAGCTTCTGGGAAAAACTTACTGGAATGTTCATTGATGATACTCCTAAAAAACCAGTAAAAAAAGAAGTTAAGAAAACCACACCTAAAAAAGAAACCAAGGTTGAAACTAAAAAAGAAGTAAAAAAAGCAGCTAAAAAAGAAAAGAAAGCTAAGAAAAAAGCCAACCTTAGAGATTCAACAAATGAAAAAGATGAGGCCAATGAAATTAAAAAAGCTGTAGGTGGGAAGAAATAATTTCTTTCTTTTTTCTATATTTTTAAACTAACTATTTTACTAACTCCATCCTGCATGGATACCCCATAGATCTGGTCTGCCTCTGTAATTATAGAATCATTGTGTGAGATAACAATATACTGTGCCTCTTTAGCATACTTCTCAATAAGTCTTGAAAGCAACTCAGAATTTCTTTTATCCAGGGCTGCATCAACCTCATCCATTAGGTAAAATGGTGAGGGATCATGTTCCTGAATTGCAAAGATAAATGCCAGAGCAGTCATGGTTTTTTCTCCACCAGACAATCCCTTAAGATCCATATACTTCCCAGAGAATAATTTAACCCGAATATTAACTCCGCCTTCAAATGGACTCTCTTTATTTTCTAACTCTAAATATGCCTCTCCTTTAGTAGACAAAGACAAGAATATTCTCTTGAAATATTTATTCAACTCTCTAAATGTATTGGTAAAGACCTCAATCTTTTGCACCTCAATCTCATTCATTAATCCAAGCACATCTTCCTTTTCAGACCTCAACTTACTAACCTTTTCAAGAATAGATTCATACTCTCTCTCAATCTCTTCATAGACCTCTAAAGCTCTTAAATTTACGTTTCCAATCTTAAGCATCTCTCTTTCCAGCTCTCTAATTCTTGCTCTCAGATCTTCTAGGTTTTGTCCTCTCTTGATCTTAGCATTGGCATATGGTTCACCCTCTTTCCTTAGCCCTTCAATCTCAGCCAAGAATCTAGCCCTATCAATTGCCAACTCATTAGATTTATTCTCAACACTTCTATTCTTCTCTTGTTTGATCGCAATCTCAGTATCTTTATCTTTAACTCTGTCAATTAATTTATTCCTCTTCTCAATCTGATCTTTGAATAGCCCTCTAAACTTACTCTCTTCTTTTTCTTTGCCTGTAAGCTCTTTCTGCCTATTCTTAACAATCTCAGTTAGATCTTTAATCTCATTGCCAAAGTCAATTAACTCCTTCTCATGCTGTTTGATAATCTTCTCAGTTCTCTCTTTTTCAGGCAAAATCATAGAAACTATTTGTGCTTCATAATTCTTCAGTTGGCCTTCCAATGTAATTCGTTTCTCTCTAAGGCTTAACTTTCTATTTTCTAATCCCTCTAGATCTCTAACCAAAGCTGGATTACTTAATTTTTCTTTTAATCCATTTCTAACAGTTCTAATGTCATCAAATTCTTTTCTTTTTCCATCAATGCCATCAACAACCTCTTTAATCCTATTTAGAACATCATTCATTTCTGTCTGAATTCCTTTTCTCTCAGTCTCCAATGAATCAAGCAAATTACCGTCGATATTCAATGCTTTTTCTAATCTTAATATATTTCCTTCTAAATCTGCCTTCTCTCTTCTTAATCTATCAATTATCCCCTCATTATTATTTTTCTTGGGTTCAATGTTCTCAATAATGTCCCTTAGTCTCTTTACTTCTACTTCCAATGCAGTAACATTATCATCAATCTGTTTCTCTTTGAAACCTCCAGAAATCTTCTTATTCCTGTATCCTCCAACCATTGCTCCAGACAACTCCACAACATCTCCCTCAAGGGTTACCATCCTAATCTTGCCTATTCCAATCATTCTAGCAGTTTCTAAATCTTCCACTATCAATGTATTTCCAAAAACATATGAGAAAACTGTTTTATATTTACTTTCAAAATCAATTAAATCTAAAGCCAATCCCACAACACCTTTCTTATCCAATAAACTTTTAACACCTTTATCAATGGGTCTTGTGTTCAACTTATTCATTGGCAGGAATCTAACAACTCCCAACTTATTCTCCCTTAGATGCTGAATTGTTTTTCTTGCGGTTGAATCATTATCCACAACAACACTGTGTACCCTTGGACCTGCAGCAATATTTATAGCAACAGAATATTTAGAATCTACTTTTCCTAACTCTCCCACAGTGCCAACGATACCATTGTTATTATTTCTAAGCTCCAGAGTTTTTCTTATGGCCAAATCTCCCCTTGAAAATTCCTGAATTGTTAATTGTTTAGTTCTTAATCTTGCCAAATCATCCTCAGCACGATACATCTTTCTTCTTGATTCTGACAACTGATTAACATATGAGGTATTCTCTGCAACTGCCCTATTAAATTCTTCAACTGTTTTCTTGTGGTCTGCCCTATCTTTCTGTAGCTCCACTGCTTCCTTGGAATCTCCCTCACCTTTCAAATTAGAAATTCTCTCATTAAGAATATTAACTCTAAATCCAAATCTATCTTTGTCCCTTGTAAACTCTTCTTTCTTCTCTCTCAGATCAGAAATATCATCTGCCAATAAATCCAGTTGTTTCTCCAACTCTTCCAGCTGCTGCATTGAATTAGACTCAATACCATGTTCACTTTTGAAACCTGCAATTTGTTTCTCAACACTTTTTTCCTCTTTATCCAACTCAGTCAAATCACCTTTAAATCCTTTTCTCTCCTCGTTAATATCTTTAATCTTCTTATCAAAATCAGTTAAAGACTGTTTCAATTGAACCACTCTATTCTTAATCTTACCAACCTCTGAGCCACAAATCTCCAATCTAGAACTAGTTTTAACAACATCTTCCTTAAGCTCATCAATCTGCTTTCTAATAATTAATTGCTCTCTCTCTCCCTCTTCTTCGAACTTAGTATTAATCTCTTTTATCTGGGCTTCCCATTCAGCAACCTTTCCCCTAACCTTTTCAATATCTTCATTAACTTTCTCTATACTCTTGGTGTACTCACTTTTTTTCTTATCCAGTGCCTCAACCTTCTCTTCTTTTGCTTTAACCTGAATGTGAATTAATGTAGCTTTATTATCTGCCAAATCAGTTTCAACTTCCTTGTACCTCTTAGCCTGGTCCCTATCTTTCCTTAATTCCTTAAGATTTTTCTCTCTTTCAGTAAGGATAATCTCAGTTTCATTTAATCTTCCATCAACCTTTTCTAATTCCTTAAGACATTTATTCTTCCTCTCCTCATAGGCAGAAATTCCTGCAATCTCTTCGATAAGCTCTCTACGACTAATGGGTTTCATCTCTGTAAATGCAACAATGTCTCCCTGCAGCACAATATTATGTCCATCTGGATCAACCCTTGCCGCATGTAAAAATTCCACAAATTGTTGTCTTGTCCTAAGCTCGCCATTTATTTTATATTTAGAAGTTCCATCTCTTTTCACTGTTCTTGTTAGAATAACGGCATCTTCCTGTATTGGAAAAGATCTATCTTTATTTTCAAACTCAATGGAAACCTCTGCAGATGAAGCTGGTTTTCCTTTTTTTCCACCATGATAAATTAAACTTGCTGACTTCTCTGCCCTCATACCTTTGGCAGATCCTTTTCCCAGCACAAAAGAAATACAATCCATAACATTGGACTTTCCAGAACCATTAGGCCCAACTACACAGTTAAATGTCTCTCCGAAGACCAATTCAGTCTTATTTGCGAAAGATTTGAACCCTCTAGCCTCTAACCTCTTTATTATCGTCATTACAGATTGATTTAGCCCCTATTGGATATATAAAGTTTACTCCCAAGCTTTATAAATAAAAAACTCTCAATCTCTCCATGGATTTAAGTAAATATACTCATCATAAAAATACTGTAATTACTTCCAGAGGAAATGAGGGCATAAAAATAGCCCTAGAAGCAGTTAAAACTCTTTCAGAAAGAAAAGTAATTCTAATTCCTGATCAAGGTGGCTGGCTAAGCTATAGGAAAATACCAAAAGAGCTTGGATTTGAAATAGTGGAGATTCCCACAGACAGGGGATTAATCAATCCAGAACATCTAAAAAAATATTTACAAAAAGCAGCCGCTATTTTATTTACCTCCTTTGCAGGATATTATGCTGAACAACCTTTAGAAGAAATATCGAAAGTTTGTAGGAAAGAAGGAGTTCTTCTTATTGAAGATGTCTCTGGCAGTTTCGGAGATGACGTTTTATGCAATGGAGAACTAAGTGATTTCATTATTGGAAGTTTCAGCGATTGGAAAATTGTTAACTATGGCACCTACGGATTCGTAAGTAGTAATCTAGAATTAAATGCAAAATCAATTGAATATAAAAAAGATCTAGAAGATAAAATAGCCAAAGCGCCTCAAAGATTAAAAAACCTACTTGCTCTAGCTGAGAAAGTTAAAACTGAATTAGAATCAGAAATCTTTCATAAAGATAAAAGAGGAGTAAATGTAATAACTGAATACTCCGAAGAGGTCATCAATTATTGTAAAACCAAAGATTATAAATATGTAATCTGTCCAAAATACTATAAAGTTATGGAAAAAGCAATTTCAATTGAACTAAAGAGGTTGAATATATGATAACGATAAGAACTCAAAAAGTTACTGATGCTAAACGGTTTTGTGAAATAATTAACAGTAAAGATTTTAATCCAAAAAAATTAAGTAACATGCCTGAAAAGATAACATTAAAGAAAGAAATGTCTAAGATTAAAGAAAATCTTAAGAAAGTAAAAGAGAAAAAGGGACTCTTCTTCACAATACTTGAAAATAATGGAATAGTTGGAGTAATTACAATAAAACCAAATCTTCACGATTGGGGAGCAAAACATATGTGTGAACTAGGATATTTCATCGACTCAAAATGTAGAAAAAGAGGAATAACCACGAAGGCAGTAAAATTAGCATCTACAATAGCATTAAAAAAAGGGTTTAGAAGAATTGAAATAAGGACAAGCGTAAAAAACAAAGCCTCTGCGAAAGTAGCTGAAAAAGCAGGATTTAAATTGGAGGGAATACTTAAAAAAGCCCATAACTATTTCGGGAAAATTCAAGATAACTTCCTCTATGCGAAAGTAAAATGATAACCATAAGAAAAGCAACATTAAAAGATCTTGAAAAGTTAACCTTGCTATTTGTAGATATTGCAAAATATCATAAAAAATTAGACCCCAAACAATTTGATTTAGTAAATAACTTAAAATCAATATACTCTCCTTTTGTTAAAAAATCAATATACTCAAAAAATATACTGATTCTAGTGGCAGAGATAAATGAGAAGATAATTGGAATGATAAGGGCAGAAATATCTGGAAGGGCCCCAGTATTCAAAGATAGAAAAATAGGAAATATCAGTGATGCCTATGTTTCTCCAGTACATAGAAAAAAAGGAATTCTTGGACTAATGGAGAAAGAAGTTGTCAAATGGTTAAAAGCAAGAAAAATAAAGAAAGTTAAAGCCACAGTTTATTTTGCAAATAAAGATGCAAGAAAAATCTGGAATAAAAAAGGATTTAAAGATCAACATGCAAACATGGTTAAATTCATATGATAACAATAAGAAAAGCCAAAGAAGAAGATTTTAATGATTATTATAGACTCTGGGAACAAATGGAGAAATATCATCAATCTAAACTTTGGACCCCATTAATAAAAAAGATATACTCGAGAAAATTTGATACTGCTCAAAAATTAAAAATTAAAAAAACATATCTCAAAGATATAAAAAGAATAAAAAAAACAATTCTTTTAGCAGAAGAAAAAAATCAGATAATTGGATTTATTGAAGTTGGACTAACAAAAACATATCAAAAGCTAACTGCGGGAGCAATATGGGAACTAGCCATTGATAAAAAACATCAAGGAAAAGGAATCGCAACCCAATTAAAAGACGAGGGAGTAAAATGGCTTAAAGAAAAAGGGGCCAAACGTCTTAAGATAGAATATTATCCCAAAAATAAACTAGCAGAAAAGATTTATAAAAAGTGGGGTTTTGAAAAAGACATGATTAACATGGTCAAAGAATTAAAATGAACACACTACTAGCAATAATCTTAATAATAGGAAGTGCATCAGTAATTTGGTGGGTCCTTTTAGGGGAAAAAAAGAATAAGGAGATGTTAAAATGAGAAAACCAACTTCAATGGATGAATGTGCATACTTCACGATAAGAAATGATAAAGGCGTAAAAGCAAAAGTTTGGGTATTAAAAGAAATCTGCCCAGAATGTAAAAAGGGCCTAATGGCAAAACCTAAGAACCCAAAAACAGGTAGACCAAAAATAAGGGCCCTAGAATATGAATGTAATGAATGTCACCACATTATAGAAAAACAAGCCTATGAAGATACCCTAACTGCAAACATTGAATATGAATGTCAATGTGGCCATAAGGGAGAAATTCAAATTCCATTCAAAAGAAAAAAAATGCAAAAATTTGATGAGGAAAAAGACAAAAAAGTTGCAGTAGAAGCTTTAGTATTTCATTGTGCAAAATGTGATGAAAAAATCTTAATCACTAAAAAAATGAAATAAAAAGGAAATTATTAATTATAATATTAACCACTGAGCAGTTACACCAAACAAAAGCTTTATAATCTCTCCACCCTCTCTTTCTACTATGAAAACTACATTTTCAAGAAGGGAGGCCATGAGCTTATTTGGGGCTGGAATTGGAGGCCTTCTACTTCCGAGTTCTTCTCAAGCATTAGCACAATCACCTCAAGAAATATATAGAGAAGAAAGATCTAGTGAATTCCAGAGAAGATCTGGATCTCAATTTTATGACAAATGTGCCGATCTTTATATGAGCCAAGCATTAGAAAATTCTACAGATCCAAGCTCACTAAATATTCTTTATCCTGGCAGCGGAAATGATACTCTTCCATTTTGGATTGGTATTCGAATGCTGCACGACACACCTCTAGAAAGAGTCCACTTTGAATATACTGAAATTGGAGATAGCAGAGTGGCTTGGTTCGAAAACATTAAAGACCTAAGAGAAGGGGTTGATAATCAAATTAATTGGTTTGGCAAGCTAACAAAATTAAGAGATGTTAAGAAAACAGATCATGGAGTTCTGAAAACCGAAGAAGGAGAATTCCAGAAATCAGAAACAAGATATAGTCTAGAAGTACCGACCGCCCAAGGACCCAAGGAATTAATACTAAATGTTGGATTTAATATGGTTGAACAGAGAAAACCATTAACCCCAAGAGAAAGGGAACATTTTGGGGAAGAATTTATTCATAAAGCTCAAGAAAATTACTGGCCTGCAGGCATAGATCCAAAAGCATTCTCTCCGAAGTATGCCAGAGATGATCAATTTGCAGAATCAGATATAATTATTTCAAAAAAATGTGGAGATCATGGCCTATTGCAATTAGATATTCTAAGATTCCTATTGGCACACCCAGAAGCTGGTCAAAAAGTTGTCATAGAAGAATATCCAAAAAAAGCACATGCGTTAACCCACCCATTACCTGGACACAGAGCCACAGCCTATTCATTCAGGGGAGAAAGCCATGGATATAACAATAAAAGGATAAGAAAAGAAATCGGAGAAGTTTATCCTGGAGCAGTAATTTATGCTAAAAAAGATCAAAAATAATTTAAAGGGAAGGAATAGACACAAAAGATGAGACTAAGAACCACACTATTAACAACCGCCTGGTTAGCAATGGCTGCACTAACAATCAATCCAAATAGTTCATTTGCAGAACCACAAAGTCAATCCCAAAAAGTTAGTTATGAATCCATTCAACCAGATGCGAAAAAAGCACTAGAAGTTGTAATAGATAAAGATCATAATTCAAGAGATTCAAGATATCAAGGATTTAACTTTCATCTTGACTCAGGAGTTAACGTTGAAACAAATGAAGTAGACTACAGACTTACTGCAACCTATACTGGCCAAGAACCTTTTAATGATTCTGCAAATCTAACTTTTTTACCCTGTGGGGCAGTTTACATGAACGACTCCTGGAGAAGTGTTTGCTTTCCAAAACCAGCGAAAAGAACTTTGCCCCCAAAAGGAAGAACATCCGTACAACCTGGGGAAACAATTTCCTACGAAGTTACAACCAAACCTCGTTGGTCTTTTAAGAAAATGGAAAAAGCAGTTATTTCGCCCCATGTAAGTATTGATTTTCCAGGCGGAGAAGATTTTAAACCAGAAGCAGTTGTAACTGAATTTTTCTTAAAATAATTATTTAAGATTTATAACCAATCTCTTACTTTTAGGCACCATATTCCTAAGAACTCCTTCCCTAACAAATCCACAGCCCAAATTAAAGCCTTTACTTCGAACCAACACATATCCATCCAACTTAGAATCAGTTTCAAAATCCAAACCCTGAGCAAAACTAGAAGCATCTTCAATATCAATAATGTTCTTAGTAACCTTATCTCCAAACAAATGAAAGAAATTAGTAGTTGGTTTACCTTCTCTTAATATAATCATTCCCACAGTCACAGGACGCAGCTCAAGCAATCCAGTGGGTCCCAAGTAAGCCCTATCTTTATTACCAGTAAACATTCCAAACCCTTTAAAATCCTCTTTAACCAATCCAAAACGCTCACTAAAGTATTCAATAATCTTCTTCCGTTCCTTATTGCTCATCTTCTTTAACATTTTCTCACCTTAGCTACAAAAAAGCCACCAGTATCATTATGGTGTGGCCAAACCCGAATACATTTCTTAACCTCATCACTGAAATCTCTTCCATTGAAAGAGGTAATTCCCTCTGAAGTCTTCAAACCTTTAAGCTCAATCTTCTCCAGCTTTCCTCCAACCTCAGAAAGTAAATAATTAACAACCAACTCATTCTCTTCCGGAGCAAATGTGCAGGTAGAATAAACAAGCACTCCTCCTTTCTTAACCAACTCATAACCTTTCTTGATTAACTTTCTCTGAACTTTAGAATGATTTTTGATATCTCTCTCGCTCCATGAAAGAAATGTTTTCCAATTCTTTCTGCAGGTTCCCTCTGAACTACAGGGCGCATCCACAAATACCACATCAAACTCTCTCCTAGGAAATCTATTCAAATCCATATTAGTAACTGCAACATTCAGTGCCCCTTGTTTCTCAATATTAAACTTAAGAGCCTTAATACGAATATAGCCCAACTCATTAGCAACGATCAATCCCTTATTTTTCATAATGGTAGAAATCTGTGTAGTTTTTGAACCTGGAGCTGCACAACCATCTAAAACTAATTCTGCTTTTTTCAACTCCTTTTCAACCGCTAGAACCGGAATCATTGAAGTTAATTCCTGCACATAAATATTACCAACAAAACCATCTAGACTTCCAACAATCTTAGCAGTGTCTGAAACAAAAGCATCTTTATACCAGGGAACCTTAATTAACTTAACACCATAACCTTCAAATCTTTTAACCACATCTTTAACTTTTGCTTTCAAAGTATTAACTCTAAAAGCCCGAGGTAAAGGGGCCATACAACATTCAAAGAACTTTTCAGGATTATCAACTAGAGGGCCATACCTTTCTTTAAAATTCTTGGGAATCTCTACCACTTTCATAATAAAAAAGTAATCGCAACATTTATAAAACTACCCAACTAAAAAAGACTAGATGAAGTTTAATCTAAAAAAGAGGCCTAAAAACTGCACCGTAGTCCATGGATTTCCAGGATTAGGTTTAGTTGGTACAATTGTAACCAAATTTCTAATTGATCATTTAGAAACAGAAGTCATTGGCTCTCTAAAAACAGAAGAACTAGTTCCCTTAGTTGCAATCCACAAAGCAGAATTAGTTGACCCCATAACACTCTATCACAATAAGAAATACAACCTATTAATCATTCAATCCTTATCAGAAGTAGCGGGAAAAGAGTGGGAAGTTGCAGATGCTCTGACAAAACTATCTGAAGAATTAAATGCAAAAGAAACAATCATACTTGAAGGCATGCCCTCTCAACAGGATGCAGTTTCATTATATCACTATTCTACAAAATCCAAAGTAATTGGAAAATCAACACCACTACAGGAAGGAGTTCTAGGTGGACTAACTGCGGCAATGATAAACAGGGGAAAAGATTTGCCTTTAACCGCTTTATTTGTTGAAGCCCATGATGATATTCCAGATACTGAAGCAGCAGCTAAAATAGTTGAACTTATGGATGATTACCT
>Ga0233437_1001987_pt1 | contig 33550 bp, 21 predicted proteins | sample SI_122_August201_FD_182714 | JGI IMG/M metagenome (GOLD analysis project Ga0233437, IMG submission 182714) | Seawater microbial communities from Saanich Inlet, British Columbia, Canada - SI_122_August2016_200_MG | ecosystem: Environmental > Aquatic > Marine > Inlet | place: Canada: British... | reverse complement strand
TTCAATGCTAAACTTAAAGCTTTTAGAGCTGCATTAAGAGGTGTTGTGGATATTGAATTTTTCCTTTTTAGAGTTGCTAAAATTTATGCTTAAAAACAAAACCAACCCGAATTATGAAGTGAGCCATAATAAATCCAAACACAAGTTTACATTTAACGAAACTATTTTATATCTTTGTAGTGTATTTTACATTATACAAAAAATGTTAAAACGATTTGAAACGAAATTACTAGAAGAAGCTTTTGAATTTATTAAAAAACAAAATTTTAAAACTAGAAAGAAAATACTTCAAAATATAAGAAGAGCGGAACAACAATCTGACCTAAAGTTCTTTAAAAAATTGACTGACGAGATTTGGGAATTTAGAACGTTATATTCTGGAATTCAATATCGACTTTTAGCATTTTGGGATAAAGATGATAAAACAGAAACACTTGTTTTAACAACTCACGGAATTGTAAAGAAAAAGAGCAAAGTCGACAATAAAGAAATTGACAAAGCAAATAAAATTAGAATCGAATATTTTAAAAATACAGAGAGATGAAAAGTTACACTTTAGTCCAAGCAGAAGACCTTTTAATTGGGAAAAAAGGAACTGAAGAAAGAGACGAATATGAATTTGAGTTAAAACTTGAATTGATTGGAGATATGATTAAAACAGCCAGAAAGAAAAAAAACCTAACTCAAGAACAATTAGGAGAATTAGTTGGAGTAAAAAAGGCGCAAATATCTAGACTTGAAAATAGTACAGGAAATGTAACTTTTGAGACAGTAATGAGAATTTTTAATGCATTAGGAGCAAAACTGAATTTAAAACTACAAATGTAGAAAATTACGTTTGGTAATAAAGTGTCATTATTCGGGATTCAGCATTTTTTTGTACTGCGGCGCGTTGTTGCAACACCGCCAATTCGTCTTTGACGATTGACGGAAAATTTGAAACGAGCATGCAGAAACTATTACTTCATAAGAAACACGATAAGCGAGTTCTATCGAATACCTTTAAAAGTTTTTAAAAAGGAAACAATATCACACTACAATGTGGTTTTGTGTTTTATTTTAGTATAACAACTTATTCATCACTCATATATCACATTATAATATGATTATTGACGTATTATTCATGTATTTTATCTATATTTACATCAAAATCACATTATAGGATTATAAACATGGTAGGAAAGAGCATCAAAGAACGACGAAAAGCACTCCGGGTTACTCAACCTCAATTAGCAGAACTTGCAGGAATAAGCGTTAACACACTCTATAAAATTGAAAGGGGACAAGCTAACCCAACTCTTCATACATTGAAAAAAATCGCGAATGTTTTAGGGATGGAAGTGAGTCTCCAGGTGAAGAATCTACAAAAACCTGATTAATGAGACAAGCTGAAATATTTTTCAAAGGAGAAAAAGCTGGATTGATTACTCAACAAGATGATGGTAGTTTCGCTTATAAATATGATGATTTGTGGATGTTAGATAATAGTAAGCCTCCGATTAGTTTAACATTACCGAAAGATAAGAAGGAGTATAAATCGGACTACTTATTCCCTTTTTTCTATAATATGCTCCCCGAAGGGGCAAATAAACAAGCGGTTTGCAAACATATGCGTATTGACAATGACGACTACTTTAGTTTACTTCTAATTACTGCACGTTACGATACAATTGGAGCTGTTACTGTGAAAAAAATATGAATTTACCCATTATTAAATATTGTCCAGGAACTTTAACAAGTGGGTATGATACTTACAGTAGGACCTGCTTGAGAAGAATGTTCAATGGTCGTAAAGTAAATCATGTACTTCCATATGAATCACCTGCAAACAACAGTGCAACTGATGACCTTTTTCTTGAAAATCAAAAACGAATTTCAATCTCAGGTGTACAAGAAAAGTTTTCAGTTTTACTGGAGAAAAACAAGCTACGACTTATTGAAGAAGGCGAACATGGCTCATATATTTTAAAATCTATTCCTAATACTGGAAAGAATTTTAGTCAGATGCCTGCAAATGAACATCTTACCATGCAAATAGCAAGACAAGTATTCAATATTGAAACAGCGGAAAATGCATTGATATTCTTTAATAATGGTATGCCCGCTTATATAACAAAAAGATTTGATGTTAAAGATGATGGCTCTAAATTGGCTAAAGAAGATTTTGCTTCATTAGCAGGTCGTACTCCACAAACACATGGAGAGAATTATAAATACTTAGGTAACTATTTAGAGATGTTTGAAATAATGAAAGTACACCTTCCTGCTTACAAACCAGAGGCTCCCAAACTATTTTCATTGCTTGTTTTTAATTATTTGTTCTCAAATGGCGATGCGCATTTTAAGAATTTCTCACTCATAGAAACCCCTTTCGGAGATTTTCGATTGAGTCCGGCCTATGATTTACTTAATACGCGAATACATATTGAAGATTCAGATTTTGCATTGGATGATAAACTACTGCCAAAAAATATTGCAAATGGAAATGTTTTGGTTCAATTCAATTTATTGGCCGACAAAGCAGAACTAAGCAAAAAACAAAAAAACGAAATTTTTGATAATCTACTTTCAAAATCAAATAAGGTTGAAAAACTGATTAACGCATCATTTCTTAATGATAAACTCAAACACAATTACACACTAGCATACCAAACAAGATTAAAAAAGTTAAATAAGCAAAGCAAATAGCCTAGTATGCCAAGGGAATTACACCCCGAACTTTACTACGTTTGAAACGTTTGTATTTGTCCAGAATCCTTCACTGGCGTTTATTTGCAATCAGGGCCACGATAATTAATAAAAAAAAAGGCACAAATTATAAAACGTAAAAAGCTAATACTTTCATAAAACATTTTATTTTATAAGACAGATTTTACTTTTAAATACCCCCTGTCTTTACATAAAACGACTGAAGTTGTCTGATACCGACTGTCCCCCTCAATTGAGGACAATGGCTCGGCTTGACCGAGACAATTCCGAAATAGGGAGTAGAATCTCTAAAATGCAAGCTAATCCTCAAGCCAAACATCCTCATTTACATTGCTTTTTTTGAAGCATATTTTTACTGCTTTGTTGTTGTCGTCAATAATGCTATCCAGGTACGTCATGCTGAACTTGTTTCAGCATGTCAATAATTAGCGATAGATTCCGAAATGAATTCGGAATGACGAACCCTAAACATAAAGTTTGACTTGACACTAATACTTACCATACTTCTGTAAAGTTTCCCACATCGCCATAATATTTTCAGGCGGTACTTCGGCCTGAATATTATGAACCGTATTAAAAACAAATCCGCCTCCCGGAGCGAGTGCATCCATGTTTCTTTTTACATCGTCTTTTACCTGTTGAACAGTTCCGGTTGGCAAAACATGTTGCGTATCTACTCCCCCGCCCCAAAAAACAATGTCTTTTCCAAAATCTTTTTTTAACTGAACCGGTTCCATTCCGGCTGCAGTTGTATGTACAGGATTTAAAATATCGCATCCCATTTCTATTAAATCAGGGATTATTGGGCGTACATTTCCACACGAATGGAATATCAGTTTTACGTTAGGGGATTTTTGTTTAATAAAACTTAGCACTCTTTCAAAATGAGGTTTATAATATTCACGAAATTGTTCGGGTGCAATTAGTTGCGATTGTTGTGTTCCGTAATCGTCGCCCTCGCCAACAATATCAACAACATCGCCAACTTCGGTGAGCAAGGCATCCCAAAATTCTATTTTTAAATCGGCAAGTTTACCAACTAATTTGTCTGAATTTAGTGGAATCAAAAATGGATCGAGCATTGCATTTTCCATTCCACGAACTCGCTGATGCATTTCGAACAAACCGGCACAAAAACCTTTGGTCATTACAATTTTATCCTGATTTCGATACTGAATGGCTTTTTCACGTAAACCATCAAACCTCAATTTGTTTCTCGCATCGGGCCATGGAAAATTTTCAATTACATTCTCTTGCTCAAAATCAACTTCCTGCAAAGGACTTTTTACCAACGAAAACCAATACCCGTTTTTGGGAAAATGGTGCGTAAAATTCCATTCATCCAAATATTCCCAATAATCGCCACAATCTTTCAATTTGGAATAAACATCCCAATTGTGACTGGTTAACGGAAAAACACCGCGGGTATCCACTTTTAATTCATCCAGAATTTCTTCCGAAGGAATTACAATTTGCTGAATTACATCCGACCACTCTGGAGTATCAGGTTCTTTTCCCAAATATTTTCTAAGGTTTTGATATGCAGTGTTTGTTATCCCGGTCCAGGTTGCACTTGCCAAATCGTACGGAATCCGATCCGGTTCTTCGTGATTTAAAGCTATTATTATTCTTTCTCTTGAATTCATAGGTAAGTAATGTTTATTTTAATCAATAGAAACAGGTTTTAATTTGGGCGAAATAACATGGATTACCAAAAGCCCAATCAGATAACCAAATGCTGCAATTACAAATGGAAAAACATAGCCTTCGGTACCAGCTTCATTCAATGCAAAACCAATTAATAAAGCAGTTCCCATTCCGGCAATGGAACTAACCGTTGTTGAAAATCCAATAACCGAGCCTACTATTTTCTTGGGAAACAGGTCGGAAGCAACTGTAAAAATATTGGCCGACCATGAATTATGTGCAGCGGCGGCAAGTGCAATTAATCCAACACAAACAGGCATGGAATTTATAAAAGGAACAAGCATTACAGGAAGAACCAAAAGCGCTGTACCAAGCATCGTTACTTTACGAGAGAAATTAGCTGATTTGCCCTTTTTCAACAAAAAAGAAGAAACTGCGCCACCGGTAATTCCGCCACCCCAGGCAACAACATAAATAACTACAAGTGGAAGTGCCAAACCGCTCAACTCAACATCGAATCGGGCGTTAAGAAATTTCGCTCCCCAAAAAAGATAAAAATACCACACCGGATCGGTAAACATTTTGCCCAAAGCAACAACCCAGGTTTGCCTGTATTTTATAAGTTTTTTCCAAGGAATTTTAACTTTGTTTAGATCCTCCGTATCGCCTTGAATATATTCTAACTCTTGTTTGTTAACAAAACGACTTTCGTTTGGCGCCCTGAAAAAAATCAGCCATAATACCAGCCAGGTACCACTTAAAACCAACGACAACACAAAAACATATTGCCACGAAACAAAAAAGTAAATAATAACCGGAATCATCAGGGCTGCTAACACCTGACCAATATTTGAACCTCCGTTAAATAAACCAACTGCATAAGCCCTCTCCTTTGGAGGAAAATACTCCGCAACAGTTTTAATACTTGCCGGAAAATTAGCCGACTGACCAATTCCCAGTGTCAGCCGTGCAATGGCAAAACCAATCCAACTGCGAGCAGCTGCATGAGATAAACTTGCAAATGCCCAAACAACAACAGCAAGCGAAAGACCCCACCTTGTTCCTAAACGATCTATCACATAACCAATAAATAAAGGTCCAATTGCGTAAGTTAATTGAAAAGCAAATACGACGTAACCATATTCCTGTTCGCTCCATCCGATATCGGCTGATAAAAATGGCGCAAGAATGCCAAGAATAACCCGGTCGAAATAAACAATGGTAGTTGAATAAAATAATAAGGCAACAATCACCCAACGGTAATTCGTCTTTTGTAAAATCGATTTGGTTTGAAAATTCATTGATAAGTAGATTTAGTTTTAAAGCCGTTAAAATAATGAAACTAAATTGCATTTCAAGCAAAAATCATTTTTTACAACAAATTTGATTTTTCTAACGTAATGTATTTTAAAAAACTATTTTTGACCAGTAAAGTCAAGACAATTCTATTAATTTCAGGGCAATTATGTTTTATCGTTTTTTATAAAAACCTTTTACAGAATGAATTCACAAAAGAATCTTAATACAAATTGGCGAAAAGTAGCTTCAACAATTTATAGGAAACCCACTGATTCAAAAATTTATGGAACCGTGGATTTAGACGTAACTAAGCTTGAAAAATTTATAGCACAAAAACGAAAAGAAGGCATAAAAACCACCCTAACATATATTCTTACTTTAGTCGTAGGACGTTCTATTCGTCAGGAAGCCCCTGAATTAAACACATTTGTTAAACGTGGAAAAATTGTTCAACGTGAACAAGTTGATGCAACAGTCAGTGTTTTATTGCCCGGAGGCCAAATGGGATCGGTAAAAATTGAAAATGCCGACCAGCTCACAATTGCAGAATTATCAAACGAAATAGCCGATAAAATCCGTGATTCAAGAAAAGGAGACGAAAACGATACTATGCAATCGAAAAGTTTACTTTCATCAATTCCATGGCCCTTGAGAAATTGGGTGTTTAAATTGTATAAAACTATTACAATCCATTGGGGAATTTCCTTGCCCTTTATCGGATTAGATTCTAACAGTTTTGGTTCGTATGTAATTTCGAATATTGGAAGTTTGGGCCTCGATACAGGGTACGGTTCGCTTTTGCCTTCTTCAAATGTTTCGGTAGTTTTTATTCTTGGAAGTATCGTTAAAAAACCAGTAATTATAAACGATGAAATTGTACCCCGCCGGATTATGGCACTTTCGGCAACTTTAGATCACCGGGTTGTCGATGGTTCGCATGGTGGCATAATGTTCCGCTCGATTAAACATTTTATAAAAAACCCGGAACTTTTAGAATCGAAACCTGATGCAGCAAAATAATCCTTTTAAATCAAATTGCAAATAGAAAAAATGTTGCAAAACATGTTGTGACAATTTTTTCCGTGTACGAACACGAAAAATAAAAAAAAAATTTAGTTTTGTGACAGCACAAATCAACTAATATTCATCAATTATCTTTAAATCAAAATTTTATAAAAACTAATAATCAAATACGAATTAAAGATATTGCCGAAAAAGCAAAAGTTTCGATAGGCACTGTAGATCGGGTTTTGCACAATCGGGGTGAAGTTGCCGAATCGACTAAGAAAAAGATTTTAGATATTGTTGAAGAGTTGGCTTATAAACCCAATATTTTTGCAAGTACATTAGCGTCAAAAAAATCTGCCATTTTTGCTACCTTTCTTCCTGAGCCACCTTCAGTTGATGGTTACTGGAATAAACCTTTTATTGGTGTTAAAAAACGGATTTCAGAAATCCGGCAATATGGAGTGGAAATCCAACCCTTTACATTTTCTCAAACCAACCCTGGGAATTTTAACGATGAAGCAAAAAAAATCATTGAACTCAATCCGGATGGAGTTGTGTTTGCACCCTTTTTTAAAAAAGAATCTGTTAGTTTCATTCAACAATTAAAGGCTAAAAGTATCCCATTTGTATTTATCGATTCAGAATTAAAAGATGCAGGCCAACTCAGTTATATCGGGCAGGACTCCTATCAAAGCGGACTGGTTTCAGGCAAATTGCTTGATTTAATTCTTCCTGAAGGAAATATTCTCATTATTCATTTTGCCAAAGAAATGGACAATCAGAATCACCTTGTTTTACGCGAAAAAGGTTTTTATGATTGGTTTTTAAATAATAAAGTTAAAACAAACCAACTTTTTACTACTGAAATTGCAGAGACAGAGGACGAAACCTGGATGGCAATAATAAAAGAAAAAATTAACAAGAAAAATATAAAAGGAATTTTTGTAACCAACTCCCGTGTTTTTAATATTGGACGTTTAATTGAAAAATATGACTTAAAAGGAATTCAGGTGATTGGACATGATTTATTAAAAGAGAATGTTGAATTTCTAAAAAAAGATATCGTTCAGTTTCTTATCTGTCAACGCCCTGAAGAACAAGGTTATAATGCAATTAATAAATTGTTCAGATATGTAGTCCGAAAGGGAATTGTTGCAACTGAAAACTATACTTCGATTGATATCGTAACAAAAGAAAACGTAGATTATTACAAAGAATTTAAATAAATAAAAAATAAACAATGCAACCATTATCATTTAACGACTTAAAAGGAAAAGTTTGTGTAATAACGGGAGGAGCCGGAGTTCTTGGAAGTGCCATGGTGAAAGCCATCGCATCGGTTGGAACAAAAATAGCAATCGCCGATATTAATAAAGAAGTAGCGGATAAAGTTGCCGCTGAAATTGCTGCTGAATCAGGTGCCGAAGTTATCGGGATTGAAGCCAATGTTTTAGACAAAACATCGCTAATAGTTGCAAAAACTGAAATTAATGAAAAGCTTGGCGAAATAGATATTCTAATAAACGGAGCAGGTGGCAACAGCCCCAAAGCCACAACCAATGTGGAGCAAATGCGGGAAGAAAACCTCGACAATTTAGAAGACACTTTTTATGGCCTTGAAATGGAAGGGTTCGACAAAGTTTTTGCATTAAATTTTAAAGGAACACTTTTGCCAACCATGGTTTTTACATTAGATATGCTAAAAAATAAAAAAGGGGTTGTATTGAATATTTCATCAATGAATTCATACAAACCATTGACAAAAATTCCAGCATACTCAGCTGCAAAGGCTTCTGTAAATAATTTTACTGAATGGCTTTCCGTTCACCTGGCAAAAGTTGGAATTCGTGTAAATGCCATTGCTCCAGGATTTTTCATTACTAACCAAAACCGGTTTCTTGTAATGGATGAAAAAACTGGCAAATTTTCACCGCGAGGTCAAAAAATTGTGGACAATACCCCAATGGGAAAATTTGGGGAACCTGACGATTTGCAAGGAGCAACCCTTTTCCTTATTTCTGATGTTTCTAATTTCATCACTGGCATTGTAATTCCGATTGATGGTGGTTATAGTGCTTTTGGTGGTGTTTAATTGTGTAAATACAAACTATTTTAAACTTTGAACTGAAAACTTTAAACTGGAAACTTTAAACTGATTTTTATGAAAAGAAGAGATTTTTTAACAACAACAGCGGGAGTTGCAGCGGGTGCTTCAATTCTCTCAAATCCGGTTAGTGCGGCTGTTTCAAAAGCAGCAAAAAGGAAACTTGTATTGGTTGGAACAGGTTCACGGGGAACTTCATTTTGGGGAAAACGAATTCTTTCAAGTTACAGCGATATAGTAGAATTTGTTGGGCTTTGTGATATAAATCCGGGAAGACTGGAACTGGCAAAAGAATACATGGAAGTTGATTGTCCTGTTTTTACAGACTTCGACGAAATGATTGCAAAAACCAAACCCGATCTGGTTATTGTAACAACGGTTGATTCAACTCATCACGAGTTTGTTATTCGTGCAATGGAATTGGGAGTTGATGTTTTAACTGAAAAACCACTTACAACAGACGAAGTAAAAGCACAAGCAATTCTCGACGCTGAAAAAAGAACCGGTAAAAAAGTAATTGTAGGATTTAATTACCGCTATGGAATTTTGTTCTCAGCAATTAAAGAACAGTTGGCGAAAAAACCAATCGGCGAGTTAACTTCTGTCGATTTTCACTGGTATTTGAACACATACCATGGAGCCGATTATTTCCGTCGCTGGCATGGCGAACGAGACAAAGGTGGAACTTTGCTTGTCCATAAAGCAACACACCATTTCGATTTGTTAAACTGGTTAATCGATTCCGATCCAGTAGAAGTTACTGCTTTTGGAAGCCTCGATCATTATGGAACAAACAACAAATTTAAAGGTGCTAATTGTAGAAATTGTGCATACACCGATAAATGTGAATTTTACTTTGATATTACCAGAAGAAGCAATTATGTTAAATTATATGTTGAAAACGAAAAATACGATGGTTACATACGCGACAATTGTGTTTGGCGCGATGACATTGATATTTTCGATAAAATGGCTGTTCAAATTAAATATGCCAACGGAGTTCAGGTAAGTTACTCGTTAACAACTTATTCGCCATACGAAGGTTGGCGGATTGCATTTAACGGAATGACCGGAAGACTGGAATCGTGGGAAGATATTCCTTGGAGGCAAGAAGAAAAAACAAACCAGGCAGAACGTCATGCAGCCGAAATGAACCAGACTGAAAGAGGTAACACTCGTTACGATGAAATATTCTTTCAGAAAAACTTCGATCGCGAACATGAAATTATTAAAGTTGAATCTACTCGCGGTGGCCATGGTGGAGGAGATACCCGCCTTCAGGATAAAATTTTCCGCGACCCTGAAATGGCTGATCCGTATAAACATGCAGCCAGTTCTCGCGATGGTGTTATGTCGAGCATAATTGGAATCGCTGCCCGAAAATCAATCGACGAAAAACGAATGGTTAGAATTGATGAACTCACAAGTATAAAACCTCACCCAAAAAGAGGAGCTTAAAACTTAGGCCGGTTAAAATCCGGCTTTTTATTAATTGAGTTTCGTTAACGTAAACGAAAAGTAATATTCAATATTAAAAGAAAACGAAAATGAGTATCGAATTAAGAAAAGATTGCAAATATTCCATGTTGGTTGCAACCAGTATGGGGACAAGAATTACACCTGAAAATGGACAACCTGTCCATGCCAGCGATAAATTTAATTTGTATGCCACCAGTGCCGAAACAAACGTTGCAAGCATTTCTTCGTACCTCGGTTTACCAACTAAGGTTTTAACAGCGTTTGTAAAAGGAAGTCCAATTGCCCAATTCATAAAAAGCAATTTAAAAGCCCGCCACATGGATTATGAAGGGCCCGAAGTAGAACAAGGAGATCCCTGGGGATATCGACATCAGATAAATATTGCCGACAGTGGATATGGTTCTCGCGGGCCACGTGTATTTAATGATCGTGCCGGTGAAGTTGGTCGCACTTTAAATGCAAAAGATTTTGATTTGGAAAGAATTTTTGGTGAAGAAGGGGTACAAATAGTTCATCTTTCAGGTTTAATTGGGGCTCTTTCTCCCGAAACTACTCAGTTTTGTCTGGAAGTGGCAAGATCAGCAAAAAAACATGGAACACGTATTTCGTTTGATCTAAATCATCGCGCCTCTTTCTGGAAAGGACGTGAAGAACAATTACGTAAAGATTTTACAGAAATTGCATCAGTTTCTGATATCCTGATTGGTAACGAAGAAGATTTCCAACTCTGTTTTGGAATTGAAGGACCTCCAGCTGGTGGAGAAGGAATAAAAGCAAAAATTGATGGTTTTAAGGGACTAATTACACGAGTTAAAGAATCCTTTCCCAACGCTTCGGTTTTTGCAACTACACTCCGCGAAGTTGTTAGCGTAAACGAACATTTCTGGGGAGCAATTATGTTGGAAGGAGAAAACTGGCATGTTGTTGAACCAAGAAAAATTACAGTTCTCGATAGAATTGGTGGAGGTGACGGATTTGTTGGTGGCATGCTTTACGGAATTCTTAAAAACTGGGATGCTGAAAAATGGCCACAATTTGGATGGGCAACCGGTGCAATGGCTACAACTTTTTTAACCGATTATGCGCAACCCGCGGACGAAGAACAAGTTTGGAGTATCTGGGGTGGAAACGCCAGAGTAAAAAGATAGCTCAATTGAAAAACCTTTCGCATAGATTTTAAATTTTGAGCATTGAATCCCCGGCTTTGTTCGGGGATTCTTTTTAATTTTGTTACGGTCCAGATTTAATTAGAAAAAAGTAAAAACATGATATTTTTTGAAAAAGGTTCTACTGAAACATCTCTTTCAGCCGAAGAAATGAAAAAAGGGCTTTTCGAGGCTTTTGAGAAAATGGGGACGAAACAAAAAGTTCTGGCAATTCCACCAGATTACACTCGTTTACCATCTCGCGCTGGCGAACTCACCGAGTTTACTTGGGAATATTTTGGAGAAAAACTAACCGATGTTTTACCGGCACTCGGAACGCACACACCAATGACAGATGAACAAATCAGTCATATGTTTGGTAAAATGCCGGCAGATCTGATTCGTGAACACGACTGGCGAAACGATGTAATTACACTTGGCACCGTTCCGGCAGATTTTGTGGAGGAAGTTTCTGAGGGTGCTGTTGATTACGATTGGCCGGCGCAGGTAAATAAATTATTAGTCGAAGGAAATTTCGATCTTATTCTTTCAATCGGACAAGTTGTTCCGCACGAAGTGGTGGGAATGGCAAACTACAATAAAAATGTTTTTGTTGGAACAGGTGGTACTGAAGGAATAAATAAAAGTCATTTTATTGGTGCTGCATACGGTATGGAAAAAATGATGGGTCGTGCAGACACACCGGTTCGTAAAATTTTCAATTATGCTTCAGAAAACTTTTCAAATCATTTGCCAATTGTTTATGTGCAAACGGTAGTTGGTTTAAATAAACAGGGCAAATTACAAACCTACGGTCTTTTTATTGGCGACGATTTTAGTGTTTTTGAAAAAGCAGCAAAACTATCTCTTTTAGTGAATTTTGAAATGGTGGACAAACCGCTTAAAAAAGTTGTGGTTTGGCTCGATCCAACAGAATTTAAAAGTACGTGGTTGGGTAACAAAAGTGTTTATCGCACCAGAATGGCACTCGCCGATGGTGGAGAATTAATTGTACTGGCACCTGCTTTAATTGAATTTGGTGAAGACAAAGAAATTGACAAACTAATCAGAAAATACGGTTATTTTGGAACACCGCACACCCTTAAACTCGTTAAAGAAAACGAAGACCTGCAAGACAGTTTAGGTGCTGCAGCTCATCTTATTCATGGTTCTTCAGAGGGACGATTTAGCATAACTTATTGTCCGGGAAAAGGAGAAAAAAATCTAACGCAACAAGAAATTGAAAGTGTAGGTTTTAAATATGACGATTATGATGAAGTGACTGCAAAGTACAATCCTGATAAACTAAACGAAGGTTTTAATACCATGCCAGATGGAGAAGAGATTTTCTACATATCAAATCCTGCCCTTGGATTGTGGGCGTTTAAGGACAGGTTTGAATATTAGAATTCAGTCGCAGTATTCAGTCACAGTTAGCAGTAAAAAATAGTAATGAAAAAATTCGATAAAATAAATTGGGGAATCATCGGAGTTGGCGATGTTACTGAAATAAAAAGCGGACCAGCATTTTATAAAATTGAGCATTCGAATTTAGTTGCTGTAATGCGCCGAAATGCTGAAAAAGCTGCCGATTATGCCAAACGTCATAACATTCAAAAATGGTATTCCAATGCATATGAATTAATTAATGATCCGGAAGTTGATGCAGTTTATATTGCTACCCCACCTGATTCTCACGCCAATTATGCTATAGAAGTTATGCGCGCTGGCAAACCAGTTTATGTTGAAAAACCAATGGCTCGAAATTTTTCGGAATGCAGCGAAATGTTAAAAGTTTCTGAAGAAACCGGAATGCCAATTTGGGTAGCGTACTACCGCCGGGCTTTGCCAGCATTTTTAAAAGCAAAAGAATTAATTGAAAACGGGACGATTGGAAAACCATTATTGGTAAACATTAAATTATACAAACAGGCTGACGAGAGAAATCAAACCAAAGAAGAAATGCACTGGCACGTTTTCCCGGAAATTAGCGGTGCTGGTTACTTTTTCGATTTGGCTTCTCATCAGTTTGATTACCTCGATTTTATCCTTGGAAAAGTAACCGAAGTAAAAGGAAGTGCTTCTAATTTAGCAGGTTTATATCCGGCAGAAGACACCGTTTCCGGAACATGGAAACACGAATCGGGAGTTGTTGGAACTGGCAGTTGGTGTTTTGTAGTTGATGAACCTTCGGAAGAAGACATCATAGAAATTATTGGTGAAAATGGAAAAATCACTCTACCTTGTTTCTCACCCGGGAACTTGAAATTAATGACCGGCGACGGAATAACAGAAATGGGATTTAAAAATCCTCAACATATTTCACAAAATCTGGTACAACAAGTTGTGGATGAACTAAGAGGTATTGGAAAATGTGTAAGTACAGGAGAATCTGCTTCAAGAACCAGCAAGGTTTTGGATGAAATGGTAAAAAACTATTATAATGAACCACAATAGGCACATAGAACATAATAGAAAAAAACTTATGTGAACTAATGTGACTATTGTGGTTCAAAAAAGACTTAATAATAGTTTAAAGAACTGATAAAGTATTGTAGAGAAATGATAACTCAGAAAGAAATAAATGATTTAACCTATAAAATTATAGGTTCTGCCATTGAAGTTCATAAAGAACTGGGACCAGGTTTGTTAGAAAGTGTTTATGAAAAATGTTTGGAACATCTTTTAATTGAAAATGGGTTTATTGTTAGCCGGCAACAAAGTGTCCCCATAAATTTTAGGGGATTGGATTTAGATTGTAATTTACGTCTCGATTTACTTGTAAATGATTTAGTAATTATTGAGCTAAAAACAGTTGATTTTTTTCTTCCTGTTCACGAAGCTCAACTTTTAACCTATTTAAAACTTTTAAAAAAGCCGAAAGGAATATTAATTAATTTTAATTGTACAAACATATTTAAGGAAGGACAGAAAACTTTTGTAACTGAATATTTTAAAGATTTACCAAAAGGTTACTGAAATAACAAAAAACCACAGTAGACACATTAGAACACAATAGAAAACCTATTTGAATTAATGTGGTTCACCTAGAAAAAATGAAGATATTAACAGATATTAAAATACCATATATAAAAGGAGTACTGAAACCTTTTTTACTGATTCTTTTTAAGTTTTATAAAAGTTTACTAATGTGTTCTAATGTGCCTATGTGGTTTAACTAAAAAATGAAGGTTATAATCGACAATAAAATACCGTATATTGAAGGAGCTTTAGAACCCTTTGCCGATGTAATTTATCTGCCTGGAAACGATACTACTTCCGAAGTGGTAAAAGACGCCGATGCAATTATTACACGCACAAGGACAATCTGCAATAAAGAATTATTGGAAGGTTCAAAAGTAAAGTTCATTGCGACTGCTACAATCGGTTTCGACCACATTGATACAGATTATTGTAATAAAGCTGGAATTGAATGGACCAACGCCCCGGGTTGCAATGCTGAAAGTGTGAATCAATATATTTCATCTGCGCTGTTTTCTTTTTCTATGCGAAAAAGGTTCGACTTAAAAGACAAAACAATTGGAATAGTTGGTGTTGGACAAGTAGGTTCAAGAGTGGCAAAAACCTGCGAGATTCTTGGAATGAAAGTTCTTTTGAATGACCCTCCGCGTGAACGAAATGAAGGTTCAGAAAAGTTTGTTGCATTAGAAACAATTCAGAAGGAAGCAGATATTATTACTTTTCATGTTCCGCTAAATATGGATGGAGAAGATGCAACTTATCATTTGGTGAATGAGGATTTTCTTCAAAACCTAAATAAAACACCTTTACTAATAAATTCGTGCCGGGGAGAAGTTTTTGATTCTAATGCAGTGTACAATGCAAAAGAAGCTGGAGATATTTCAGGATTTATTATCGACTGTTGGAAAAATGAGCCCAAGTTGGATTTGGAATTACTTAACCAATCTGATTACGGAACTCCACACATTGCCGGTTATTCAAAAGACGGAAAAGCAAATGGCACCAAAATGAGTATTCAGGCAATTAGCAGATTCTTTAATTTAGGAATTGACGATTGGGAACCGACTGGTGTTGACCTTCCGGAAAAAACAGAATTTGAAATTGATGGAAACCAACGACGTGAATATTCCGTACTTGCAGAAGCAATACTTTCAACATACGATATTGAAATTGATGATGATAATTTAAAAGATTCGCCACATTTATTTGAACAATTAAGAGGAGATTATCCGGTAAGAAGGGAATTCGATTCTTATACAATTAAAGCAAAGAATATTGAGAGAGGGACTTTGGATAAACTAAAAAAACTTGGATTTAAAATAATATAAACCACAATAGGCACATAGAACACAATAGAAATACTATGTGTCCTAATGTGACTATGTGGTTCAAAAAACTACAATTATATGTAAAAGCAAAATGAATCGAGCAATTAAAGGATTTCTCAGGCAAGTAAATCATTATAAACAAGTTGAATTGAAATGAAAATCAACCATAACAGGCACATAGAAATCAGTAGAATACTATGTGTCCTAATGTGACTATTTGGTTCAAAAATAAAAAAAACATTTAAAAGATTTCGCACACAAATAAATCATTTTAAACAAGTTACATTAAATATTGATTAAATTTAAAATATATATTGAGATAAAAAACAACCACAATAGGCACATAGAAACCAACAGAATACTATGTGTCCTAATGTGACTATGTGGTTCAAAAAACAACAATTATAAATAAAAATCAAAATGAAAAAATTAGCTGACATTGGATTAATAGGATTAGCCGTAATGGGCGAAAATCTGGTATTAAACATGGAAAGTAAAGGTTTTACCGTTGGAGTGTTTAACAGAACAGTTTCGAAAGTCGACGATTTTATGAATGGTCGCGGAGCTGATAAAAACTTTATCGGAGCCCATTCTATTGAAGAACTTTGTGCTTCGTTGGAAAAACCCCGCAAAGTTATGATGCTCGTAAAAGCGGGTAAACCTATCGATGATTTTATTGAATTAGTTATGCCACACCTCGAACCCGGAGATATTATTATCGATGGTGGGAATTCGCATTTCCCTGATTCAGTGCGCCGCACAAAATATGTTGAGAGTAAAGGATTTCTTTTTATTGGAACAGGAGTATCGGGTGGTGAAGAAGGCGCATTGTTAGGTCCTTCGATTATGCCAGGTGGTTCGCCAGCAGCTTGGCCAGCAGTAAAAGATATTTTCCAGGCGATTTCTGCGAAAGTTGAAAGTGGCGATGCATGTTGCGACTGGGTTGGCGAAGGCGGTGCCGGACACTTTGTAAAAATGGTTCACAACGGAATTGAGTATGGCGACATGCAAATTATTACCGAAGCTTACCAATTAATGAAAGAATTATTGGGAATGAACAACGACGAAATGCATGAAGTTTTCAAAGAATGGAACGAAGGAATTTTGGACAGTTATCTGATTGAAATTACTCGTGATATTTTAGGATATAAAGATGAAAATGGCGAAGAAACCGTTGAAATGATTCTCGATACTGCCGGTCAAAAAGGTACTGGAAAATGGACTGGTATTTCTGCCCTCGACCTGGGTATTCCATTAACGTTAATTGGCGAATCTGTTTTTGCACGTTGTCTTTCTGCACAAAAAGATTTGCGTGTTCAGGCATCAAAAGTAATTAACGGACCTAAACCTGCATTTAAAGGCGATAAAGTTCAATTTGTAAAAGACATTGAAAGTGCATTGTTAGGAGCTAAAATTATTTCGTACGCACAAGGTTACAACTTAATGATGGAAGCTGCAAAAGAATATGGATGGACCCTTAATTACGGTGGAATCGCATTAATGTGGCGTGGTGGTTGTATCATCCGATCGGTATTTTTAGGTAACATTAAAGATGCATTTGATGGCAATCCAGAATTACCAAACTTATTGCTTGACCCATTCTTCAAACAAAAAGTAGAAGAAGCTCAGGCTGGATGGCGACGTGTTTGCGCAACAGCTTTAGAAAATGGAGTTCCTGTTCCGGCATTAACATCGGCACTTTGTTATTTCGATGGTTTCCGGAGCGAAAGATTACCTGCTAATTTATTACAAGCACAACGCGATTATTTTGGCGCACACACATACGAACGAATTGACAAACCACGTAAAGAGTTTTTCCACACCAATTGGACTGGTCGTGGAGGAGATACTGCATCTTCAACTTACAACGTGTAATCTATACCAACTAGATTTTAATAAGAAAACCGGGGTAAGTTGCTCCGGTTTTTATTTTTAAAATTTGATGCACAAAACTTCAATTAACAAATACTTTACGACTTATTAATGCATTTTTAGTTTTGGCAAAAACAATTAATATCTGACTGGGAGTATTCACTTGCAGAGAATGCACAGTATTTCCATTAACACTTTTTTGCAAAATTGTTCTTCCAAGCACATCAACAATTTTTACTTCAGTAACTTCGTTTACCGCATTTAAATCGAGTACCACATTACCATTACTTGAATAAATTCGGGCAGGTAGCTCTTGGTTAACCTGTGTCTGAATTTTTCTAAAATGAAGAACAAATCGGTTTGCTTTGTCAGTTTCTTTAGCAGTAAACCAGTAATTTGGAGTAGTTCTTAAATCTGTAAATTTATCTGTCAGCATATCTTCGAGTATTACAGTACTAAAATCGCCATTATTGAAATTAAAATTAAATGTATAATCGCCATCTTTTCCTGCTTTAAACAGAAGAGATATTTGTTGGTTTGAAACGGTGTCACTCAAATATCTTATTGAGAAATTGGCTTCCCCCTCGGGAAAATACAAACTCGGTGCAGTTACAACCGGACTGAATAATTTTGCTGTTCCGACACTATTTTCCGGGTATCCAAATAACAATCTCACTTCATCAAAAGTCTGATCGCTTTCCGAATATACCACAGCAGAAAGTCGATTTGGAACAATCTGCCCGCTTTTCCACAAAGTAGTAGCATCGTGTACCCTGACATCATTGGTTGAAACAATATTTCCAGCACTTTCTGCCCTAACAAAAAAGCCCTGCATTTGCGAAATATATTGTGTGACCGAATTGGTTCCAACTCCGCTTGCATCTGCTGAATTATAAACTCCATAATTGCTGGCAGCAGGATTCCAAATCCACATATCGTAACCGCTTCCACTTGTCAATAAATTAGTACGTGTCCAACCAGAGGCAGCTTTCCAATCAATAGAAGATGGATAAGGATTGCCAACAAAATTAAATCCTTGCAATGTTAAATCAGCACTACCATCAATTGTAAGTCCATAATTAAGAGTGCCATTATTTAAATTTCCTGCAAACTCTTTTGTTGGGTTTAATGCCTGAACAGAATACAAGTAACCTTTGCCAGGCACAAAATCTGTTGAAGGATGAACAGTTGTCCAGTTAACAGTTTCTGTAGTATTTAATTTATAAATCCAACAGTTTGTAGGTTCATTCCAAACATATAAATCGTATCCGGTTCCGTTTCCATAGGTCCCGGCGGGTAACCAATCGCCACTTATATTTTGACCTGAAACTGGTGAAGATAGGAAATGCCAGTTTTCAACAGCACCACCTACATAACGTTCGGCAGTTACAGAAACATTATCGGTACTATGTAATAATGATGCAGTACCAGTTGCATCGGAATTTAAAACGAAACCACTATTACCAGCATTATTGGAAATTGATCCTGTTACTGAAAGCTTTTGTGCAGCAGCAATTTCAAATTTCTTACTACTGTTTATAAGTAAACTTCCTGAAATAGTTGTAAGCGCACTATTTGCAAGTGTAACGCCGACAGCATTATCAATGGTAATATTATTAAACGTTGTAGCATTTGTTCCACCTATGGTTTGGGCACTTGTCCCGGCCATCAAAATTGTGTTTCCACTCGCCGAAAGGTTCGCATTAAGGGTAAGGTCTCCAAGTACTTTTAGTGTAGATTCAGGTAATGTTTTGCTTCCGCTTTCACTAAAAATAAGATGGTGATAACCGTATGTGCCGCCTGGATTTATTACATTTTGCACTTCACTTCCATTATATTCTACCGTATTAGAATTTGTACTGCAATCGAGGATACAGCAACTGATGTCAGCACCTAGTTTTCCGCCGATACGGGTAATACTGTTTGTGGTTGGTTGAAGGTTTGTTTTATCTGTTAAAGTTAAATTATAAAAGTTAGTCGTTCCAGAGATATTTACCGTCTCTGTTTCGTTGCCATTGGCAAAAATTACAGTTGCTGTTCCTGCTGTAAATGTCCCATTATTTACCCACGCATTACCATTTCCATAAACTGTAATGTCGTAATCGGTTGAACTTAGGCTAGCTCCGGATTCGATTTCGATGGTTTTTGCCTCAGATGGATAAACACTGGTAAGTGAATTTTTATCAGGGTATCCAAAATTCCCATCAGGTAGAGGATTTGGAATTAATACATCATCCTCACTTGTAGGTACCCCACCTGTCCAATTTCCTGGCATGCTCCAATCGCCTGCATAGGCTGCTGTACCTATTCCCGTCCAGGTTATTGTTGAAATATTTGTATAACTAAGACCCAATTGTTTCGAATCTAAAGCACTTAGTGCAAGTAAATCAATAGGCATTCCTTGAAGTTCGATCCAATTATCATTTTCATCATTGATTGATTTGCCACCAATCACAGCATTTTCAAATGTTGGCCCAAAATAACCAGACCAAAATAATAATTTCGACTCATCGGTTTCACTTACATTTAATTCAGAGTCTAAGTAATGCAGTTTAGATGTAACTCTATCATCGCCCCCATCCTGAGCAAAACTATAAAATCGCCTTACTCCTACACTCCTCCAAGATGGAGCATTGCCTATTTCAATCTTACAACTAATCCAGTTTGGTAATGTACTACCTGAAACGCCCAAAAAATTCAAAGTAGTAAATTGATTACCAAAATCATAGTCCTGAGCAATGTTAAAGGTATGTGAACGTTTAACAATCCCAATTACATCACCTATACCTATAGTAGTTGCATCTGCACCCATAATTAAGGTGTTATTACTCATATCTAAACTTCCTTTTATGGAAGAAGGATTAGCACTTTGCAGATTCAGAATTCCGTTCATTGTAATATCACTACCGGCAGTAACTCCGCCAGTGCCGTTTATGGTCATGTTATTTACATTTCCATTGAATACATAAGCAGGAAGCGTAATTGCTGAAGTATTTGTAAACTCAATTAATGCTGCTGCATTACTGACGTCGATATTTCCACTAGTTCGGGTTGGTGAATTACCTGCCATTGATAAAGTATTGGCTTCTATTATAAATGTACCTGCTGCTAAGTTCACAGTACCATTTACAGTCATGCTTTCGTTTCCTAGCGTAACTCCACCGGAACGGTTTATTGTAAGGTTGTTTATCGTTGCATCACCACTAAATAAGTTATCGTTTATTGTAATTGCACTTGTTCCGCCAAAAGACAATGAAGATACGCTGCTCACTTCAATATATCCTGACGCGTTAAATATTGTTCCGTTTATTCCCAGCGTATTAGAGCCAACAGAGAGTAACCCGCCGCTAAATCCAAGAACATTATTCACATTTACATTGGAAGCCATACTTACTCCAAGAGAATTATTAATACACAAACTATCAAAACTAGTAGTTGAACTTCCTGAAATTGTTTGGGCTGTTGTACCAACAAATGTTACGTTTCCTCCTGTGGTTGGTGTAAACGTTCCATTATTCTCAAAGTTTCCACCTAATAAATGATGAAAACTTCCGGTAGCAAAAGTAGAACCGGAGCCAATTGAAGTATTACCAAGTACAATAATTGAATCTGCTGCCGTTGCTGAAGTGGTTCCAGATGTATTAAAATCACCATGAATTGTCATTGCTGATGAAGGCATTGTTTTGGTTCCGCTACCGCTAAGTATTAGATTGTAATAACCACTATTTCCACCAATTCCCTGTGGATTATTAATGTTTTGGTTTACTCCATTCCATTCAACTGTACTATTAACAGCCGACCAATCAGCCTGACTTGTAGGAGTCCCGGAGGCAGCCCCTGCAATTCTGAAAGTACAACCCGGAACAGGTACAAGGCTTGTATTTGCACCTATTAAAACATTATAGAAATTTGTGATACCTGCTACGGTTACAATCTCGTTTGAGACACCATGGTTAAAAGATACAGTACTTGTTCCCGGAGTAAATGTGCCATCATTTATCCAGGCACCACCAGCACCCGAAATGGTAATTGTAAATGAATTAGCTGTAATGGAAGCACCTGTTTCAATTTCAAGGGTTTTTGCCACAGCATTAGCTGATGCTGTCAAAGATGGATAATAAGTTAAACCACCTGGTATTAATACTTCATCTGTAGAAACGGGTACAGTACCTGCAGTCCAGTTTTGTGATTGTTCCCATTCAGTTTCATGTCCTGACACTTCACCTTTCCATGTATTTTTTGTAGTTACTGAATAAGCCATTGCAATTTGTGAATCTTCAAGATCAGTGGTGGCTGAAGATCCAAAAATAAGTCCAATAACTCCAACAGAATGATTAGTAAAATCCTGAGTGGCTTTACCATGTTCATGAGGTGCGCCACTTGCATATCCAGTCATTTTATGCCAGAACACAAGTTTTGATTCATCGTTATAAGTCGCATCTAATTCAGATAACAGATAGCGCATATTGATATCGGTAAGTGCAGTTGAAGAATTATCTGAACAGGCAACCTGATAAAGTCTTTTTACTTTCCCATTGGGAGCCGGAGACCATGGACTCCATGTTGGAACTGAACCAATAGTTACTTTTAGGCTTATCCAGGTAGGTGTTAAATTCCCATCAATAAAATCAATAGTAGTATATTGGCTACCAAATGTATATTCTGTATTTGTTGTAAAAGTGTGTTCTCTTCTTATAATACCGGTAACATCACCTATTCCGATTGTAGTTGCATTTTCACCCATATTAAGGGTATTTGTTCCCATATCAAGTGTGCCCAAAATACCAGAAGGATTGGCACTTTGAAGATTTAATACGCCGTTAATTGTAAAGTCACAGCACAATTGAACTCCCCCTGTTCTGTTAATGGTAAGATTGTTAATATTAGGTGGAGTTGGAAACAAAGTGACTCCGGGTGAAAATGTTGTAGTTCCACCAAATGCTAATGATGAAAGAGTGCTAACATTAATAAAACCTGATGTTTTAATAGCATCTCCATTTAGGGTTAAAGTAGTTGCACCAACATTCAAATTACCGCTTGTAAGTGTAAGTGTATTGTTTACCGTTACATCGGTATAAATATTAACTCCTGCTGAATTATTTATTGTTAACTTTTCAAAACTTGTTGCGGTAGTTCCCAATATCGATTGTGCAGAAGAACTACTCAAGGTAATTATTGTCCCTGATGTGGTTGTAAATGTTCCACTATTGTCGAAGTTTCCACCTACAATATGATTAAAGGCACCAGATGCAAAAATAGCCCCATCCTCAATTTTTAAGTTTCCTGCAACACTAAATGCCGAAGCTGCAGTGGCTGTGGCAGTTCCTGAAAGTGTGAAATCTCCATTAACACCCAAGGCAGTACCAGGCATTGTTTTTGTACCGCTACCGCTTAAAATTAAATTGTAATAACCTGTTCCTCCACCTATTCCAGTTGGGTTTACTATGGTTTGATTTGCTCCATTCCACTCGACAGTATTTTCGATTGCTGAAAAATCAACCAAGCTCGTAATATCAGCTGTACCTGCACCCGCAATTCTTAAAATATTACCAGGAACGGGTTGCATCGATGTATTAACACCAACCTCAATGTCATAAAAATTAGTAACACCTGCTATGGTAACAATCTCAGCAGAAACACCGTGATTAAAAATTACTTTTCCAGTTCCAGCATTAAATGTTCCCAGGTTAATCCAAGCACCGCCAAAGCCTGAAACTGTAATATCATACGAATTTGCCGTTATAGAGGCCCCTATTTCAATTTCTATGGTTTTTGCTACAGCACTTGCTGCTGCTGTTAATGATGGATAATAAGTTAATCCACCGGGTATTAATACTTCCTCCGTAGATAAGGGAACATGACCTGAAGTCCAGTTTTGTGCTTGTTCCCATTCAGTTTCATGCCCAACCACTTCACCTTTCCATGTATTTTTTGTAGTTACTGAATAAGCTATTGCAATTTGTGAATCGTCCAAATCTGTTGTTGCGGCTGTCCCAAATGCAAGCCCTGTTACACCAATTGTATGATTGGCGAAATCCTGATTCGATTTACCATGTTCATGAGGTGCACCACTTTCATAACCAGTCATTTTATGCCAGAAAATAAGTTTTGTTTCGTCGTTATAAGTTGCATCTAATTCAGTTGGCAAGTAACGCATATTAATATTTGTTTGCGCTGTGGAAGCATTATCAGAACTGGCTACCTGATACAGTCTTTTCACTTTCCCATTTGGAGCTGGTGTCCAGGGAGACCATGTAGGAACTGCACCTATTGAGATTTTCACGCTTATCCATGTGGGTTTTGTGTTTGCATCAATAAAAGTAAAAGTGGTATATTGGCTTCCAAAAGAATATTCTGTATTGGTACTAAAGGTATGTTCTCTTTTCACAATTCCGGTTACATCTCCAATACCGATTGTTGTTGCATTTTCACCCATTGTTAAGGTATTGGTTCCCATATCGAGTGTTCCCATTGTACTCGACGGATTAGCACTTTGCAAATTAAGAATACCATTTATAGTACAACTACAACATGCGCTAATTCCGGCTCCATTAATAGTAAAGTTATTTATACTATTAGTAAAAATAGATTCAGGACAAGTTATGGTTGATGGATTGGTTAATACCATTGTAGCCGACGAATTACTTGCATCAATATTTCCACTTACCCTTGTGGGTGAACTTCCTGAAATAGTAAAAGTGTTTGCACCTATAGTTAATGTTCCGGCAGTTAAAGCCAATATTCCGGCAACGGTTACATCTCCTCCCAAACTTATTCCATTTGCACGGTTTAAGGTTAAATTATTTAGTGAAACAACTGGCAATATTGTACTTGCTCCACTACCTCCCAAAACAATATTTGATGTGCTTCCACCATTTAAAGTTCCCGAACTAGTAGAAATAGCACCATTAATAGTTAAAGTATTTGCACCAATGCTATATTCACCGATGGTAAGCGTAAGAGTTGTTGGTACAATAATGTCACCGTTTTGGATTAATCCGTGGCTGTTGTTAAGCGTCAATGCATCAACAGTATTACTAACAAAAACTCCTGTCGGAATACTTTGAGCAACAAGTCCGGCAAAAATAACCTCAGAAGAAGCAGCCGTTGCATCTATTTGGTTTGCTGTTGCCGAAAGCATATCACCTGTTAAAGTGAATTGTTTTCCATTTACGTTAAACTTTTTAGTACTAGTATTTGTGATATCTTTTAACGTTCTAGCCTGGTCTAAATAACAATCATTTGCAGGAGTTGTAGCAAATAAAATGTCAGCACCATCCGAAGGTACAGTTCCATTCTGCCAATTTGTTGCTGTGGCAAAATCTGTACTTGTGTTTCCTTGCCAGATAAAACTAACAGATACTTCCAAGGCACCCATTTTAGGTGGGTTGTTGCGTGTAACATCGTCAAAATCGGCTGTTATTCCTGTACCGGTAACTCCGGTTAATGAGGCCGATGTGATATAATCTGAAGAATTGGTCCCTCCTGCCGAAGCGAAAAGCGGGTCAGTATTTAAACTGTTTGCATCTTGCGATGTGCCTGTTTGTAATAATGCCAACGTACTTTTGTCTCCGCCATAATATCCAATTACTCCACCAATACCAGATACGTAATAATCATTATAATCTGCTGTAAAAGTTCCGCCAGTAGCATCATAATATATAGAATAATGGCCACCAATTCCCCCACTTCTGGCGTTGAAAAGGATGTTATTTCGTAAATCCCTGTTATTATTGTTAGTATTATATCTTATGGCATACGATTTTTCTGAGCCTGAATTTGTTCCTGAAAGATAAATTGTATTGAAGAAGAAGTCCACTGATTTACCTGTGTTACCAACATCATATATTCCAAACATTTCTGATGAAGTAGTTCCACCCAAAGAGATTATATTATTTGAATATGTAACATTATCTGTATTTTCGTAAATACCATAAATTTTTGCACCTGATGATGAGCCGTTAACAGATATGCTACGGATGAAGTTTGCATTAACATCGCCGGCACTTGAGCCAAGCGAATTTCTGGAATAAAGTCCAACAACACAACCTGTAAACGATGAATAGGTATTAGAAATATTATATACCAGATTGTTATGAATTAATTGAGCATCTGTTCCGGAATCCAGAAACAGACCAACGGCAGAAGGGGTCCACGTACTGGTACTTGCATTTGCAATAGAAATATCTCTGATTGTATTATGACAAACCTCATTTGTCCCATTTTTTACATATATTCCATTTATAAGTCCTCGGGTACCAACAGCAGTATTAGAAGTATTATTTTTTAAATTCGAAATTGTATTTTCATGAATATCTGTCGTTCCGGTATTTAACGAATATATTCCATAAACCTTTTGAACATTTGCAGTACTTGCCGAACTGGCATAAATACTTGAGGCCGTACTTGTGCTTCCTATTGTATTATTTGTAATATTAATTACAGCAGAACCAGCCAAATAAATACCATAAATATGTGTTGAATAAGTTGCTGTTGTCAATCCTGTAAGAGAACCAATACTATTATTATTGCAATTAATTTCTCCTGTACTTTCCAATCGAATGCCATAAATAGTTTGCCCATTTGTTCCTCCGGTTACGCTAATTGAATTTGTGCCGGTTATTGCGCCAATGGTATTGCCTGTTGAAGTTCCAATATTTACATCTCCTTCAACCACTTTAATGCCTAACCAATTGGCAATTCCAGAGTTACTCCAGTTAAAATTTTGAATCGTGTTATTTTGAACAGAACTTGCAACTGTTGTTCCTACTTCTAAATAAATAGCCCTAAAAAGATTATTGGTTGAATTGGTTTTAGTCCAGGCTGTTCCACCACATTGCGCTGCAGTTCCTCCAATATAATTGTTCGAAACTATAAATCCGTTACCGGAAACATTATCAATTTTTATAACTTCAAAAGTTACGGTTCCTGTTGGCGAAAATGATGAAGTTTCGTAAAAACTATTTCCATCAATTGTCCATGCCGTAGTGTTCGATGATAAAAATATTCCTTTTGAAGCCGATGCATGTTTCAGAAAATCGAAAATATTGTTATTGCTAATAATGTTTTCGCTATTATCTTTCCCAACGGTACCTAAAGAATAGATTGCATTTACCGGTCTGTTTGCATCTACCGCATTTGTAATATCATTAAATTCAATGGTATTATTATCATTTCCGGTAGTTTCAGTAGTTGTGCTAAAAAAGATAATACCCGAAGTTGCCCTTGTTTCTGAACTTTTAATTGTACAGTACTTTACAGTATTGCTTGAAGCATCATTAATAAAACGAATGGCGGATGTACCTGTGACAGACCCCGTACTTGTGTTAATAATGTTCAAATCTTTAGTGGTACCTGTGGCATTCACCCTTCCATCAATGGTAACATTATCAGCACCATTTAAATCAATAAGGGGCGCAGTCAGGTCTCCGCTTATTGAAAGTCCTGTTTCGGTAGGATAAATATTTATTGATGAATAATTGGCAACACCTTCACTTCCATTGAGTACTGCTGTGGCTGGTTCGGTGGTACTATGTTTTATTTTTATTGAAATATCCCCTTGATGTGTGCCATCGTTAATTTTATCGAAAGCACCTTTTAGTGTAAAATAATATGCCGATGAAGTACCAGTTGTTGATTCTACTTCAACATAAGGAGGTGTGTATTCAATCCAGGTATTGTTTGTGCCGCTTTGTACTTCCTGCCATTTGTTAAAATAATCATTCACACCACTGTGAAGCCCCATATCGACGCCGGATTTAGTAATATTATCTGTTCCGAATTTCAGGACTATTTTATTAATTGATTCATAAAAACTTACCTGTAGATCTGCATATCTATTGTCATTATAATCAATTTCAAGATTATTATATTCAATCGTAAATATCCGGTTTGGTTCAGTGCCTGTTACCAAAGATTTTACCCAACCACCATTGTCTCCGACTTTACCATCATAAACAGCCATGGCAATAATTTGCCCTAAGTTGGTTGCTGTAGATGTTAAATTATAAGTGCTGGCTGCCGAATAATTTGTGCTGGCAACTCCATCAAATCTAATAAAGCCATTGGTGGCAACATTTAAACTGTTTGCAGTAGTATAAGAATTATCATAGTAATTAAAATCAAAAGGCCAGTTAATTTGAGCTTGTGTATCATCACCACTAACAATAGTGTTGCCCGATGAACAATCAATCCAGCTGTACGTAGTTCCCAGTGTGCCTGCTTGCATGCCATAGTTCCAACTGGCGGCAGGAGGAGTTGGTGGCGGAGGAGGTTCTGTGGGAGTGTATTCTATCCATGTAGTATTTGTGCCACTAAGTACTTCTTGCCATTTATTGAAGAACCCGCTCACACCACTGTGAATTCCCATATCTACCCCACTTTTACTAATATTATCGGTTCCTAATTTAAGTACTACTTTGTTTGTTGTTTCATAAAAACTAACTTGTACATCTGTATATCTGCCGTCGTTATAATCAATTTCAAGGTTATTATATTCAATGGTGAATATTCTATTTGGGGAAGTGCCTGTTACCAAAGATTTTACCCAGCCACCATTGTCTCCGACTTTCCCATCATATACAGCCATCGCAATAATTTGCCCTAAGTTGGTTGCCGTAGATGTTAAATTAAAGGCACTTGCTGTTGAATAACTGGTAGTTGCAACTCCGTCAAACCTGATGAATCCATTAGTAGCAACACTTAAGCTGTTAGCAGTTGTATAAGTATTATCATAAAAACTAAAACTAAAAGGCCAGGAAATAAATGCTTGTGAGTCGTCGCCTGAAACTATATTTGATCCGGAAGAACAGTCGATCCAACTATATGTAGTTCCCAGAGTGCCTGTTTGTGTGCTATAATTTGAGCTTGCGGCTTGCCCTGATACAGCAGAAGAAATTATGCTTAACATAAAAAACAAAGAAATACCTATCAGCATTTTAAATTTTGCCTGACACAAATTCATAAAACTCTTACCTCCTTCTTTGTAGAATTTTATCGAATAAGCTATTTTCTGATGAATTTTTCTCATTTCCTAGTTATTCATTTTGGTAACAATAAAATCCGATCCATCCGCAATATTTTTATCAACTACTTTTTCTGATGAATTATTTGGTTTTGTAATGTTGGTTGTTGGTTGAATATTTTTTGAGATATTTACAACATAAGCCCCTTTTATACCTTTGGCAACAATAGTTTTTCGTGCATTTTCTGCATCTTCTACCGAATTATAATTGCCTGTAAAATATCGGTTATTACCGTTTGGCAAAGTTTCATAATAAATTGGAGTAAGATTTTTAAGTTGCTTTGCAGTTATATAATTTTTATATACACCTATTTGCACACTATACAAAAAACCAGTAATATCTGATAATTTACTAAATGAAGGATTTATATTATTACTTGTTTTCTTTTGGTAACCTAAATCAATATTCTCTGAGTCTTTAATAATTTCAGTCGATTTAACTATTGTATTAGTAGGAGCACTTTTTTGAGTAAAATTGCTTACTCCCTTTTCTTCAATAAGAGTAATCACTTCAATCGTATCGTTCGCGGTTGGTGAGCCGGCGATTGTTTCATTGTCAATTTTTACAATTTTTATTTGCTCGGTGTTACTCTTGGTTTCGATAAATGTAGTAAGCTCTTTTTTAACTGCTGAAACTGCTCCTGTAATTTCTTTTGTTTTTAATACAAAATCGAGTCCATCTAAAATATCTCCTTCAACCGATTTGTTTATAATTACATTATGTATTACAGGTTTTGATTGATAGTCCAGTTTTTCTAACTGCTCTTCGTCTATGCGCACAACATAATTATCGGGACTTAAACCTAAATAGCTGTAATACCCGTCGCGTTCGCTTAATGTTTCAGCAACTTTATTCCCTTGTTTATTATATATTTGAATTGTAATACGACCAATCCCTTTTAAATTATCATTGCCATTTAGGTAAACCATTCCCGATATCTCGCCAACCGAAATAATAGGAACATAAACACGTTTGTACTGGTTGGGATCCACCAGTACCTGGTAAGTTTTATGTTTAAAGCGCCAGGCAATATTATCTAAATCCGAATCCAAAAATTCTACGTTATAATTTACAAAAGCATTCAGATTAGAAACCCTAACAATCGAATCTTTTTCACTAATATATGCTCTGCCTCCCGATATTTTAACCGAATTCAGCATAATCATTTTCTCCCCTTCATCTAAATTGCCGTTATTATTCAAATCGAGGAAAGGATAAAACATTATACCACCTTTGCCTAACGATGAATTATTACTTGCTTTTATATAATTATTGTCGCCACCAAAAGCTAAACTACCCTGGGCACTTTCTGAGAAACGAGCTTTATTATTACTGTGAGAAATTGAAACACTGGTACGTGCAAACGGCAAATCGTACCTGAAACTAAAATAGACGGTATTGTTTTGAGCCGAGATATTTCTTTCGTAAGAGACTGAAAAATAAGCTTTATAAACTCTTTTTTCGATTTCTGCCCTAACCCTCATAAAATTATTTTCTATTAGATTATACTGAACTGAAGGGCGAAAAAGAATACCATTTTTCATTTTATATGACAGCGATAAATCTGTGCTGTTAAAAACTGAATTATCATTAACCCAATTAAATTGTGATGAAGTGTTAGCACTAAATTGTTTATAATGGGCAGAAAATATAAAGTCAAACTGATTATATGTAAAAGCTTCGTAAATAAATTGATTAAAGTTGATTTTTGCGAAGCCTGAAACTTTTTTAATTTTAAAAGGTACAGAAACTTTTGCTTTTCGTTCTTCGAGTGCAGTAAACTGTTTGGCAAGTTGCCCCTCCTCGTATTTTGCATAATCTATTTCCAGAAAAGCACTTTGTGTAAAATAGAAGTTTAATAAGCCCCTCATTCTTACATCGTGTGCATATTCTAAGTTTAAAACCAATTTACTAAAAGGTTGAAAGGCTACATCGACAAAAGGAATATATGGGCTATTGTAAATACTTGATAAATATTCAACACCGCCACCTACAGTTAAATGGCTGGTTACACCATAATTAAAATCTGCCCGTCCGAAACGACTTCTATTTCCGTCTTGCAAAATTCCACCTGACAAACCATATTCAAATATTTTTGCTGGCATAAATGTATAGGGTACATGCACAGTACGTTCTTCGGTACGCTCTTCGCCAAGAGGGCCATAAAACTTTAATTTTAATGTTGTATAACCATATACATTTGGAACCTTAAACACATATAATCCGGAAGCATCTGCGGTAGTGTAATCTACTAGAATGTCATTTATGTATAGTTCCACTGTCCAATTAGGCTCGGTATATTCATTAATAATATAGTGCCCCGATGCCTTGCGAATCGTAGTTGGCGAATTTCTGATGTTTGCACCAATTACGGGAAAATTTAAAGAGGCAATTGTTTGATTAAATATATTACCCAGTTGAGCTTGTTTAACAATCTTTTTATCGTTGTCTATCCAACGCCAGCTATATTGTAGTTGGCGTATATCAAATTCATATTTGTCGAAATAATTTACTGAAGCATTTACTTCACCATAAAATAGCTCGGCTCCCACGCCTACACGCACATAATTATTGGTCTGTTCATTTGAGGTCTGATACGATGCCAGTCCCCAATCCAGCATACCAGCCCTGAATAAATGATAGTCTCTTTTTATAACTGTATCCACAGCAATTTGCTCGCCTCTTAATTTCGAAATATTTTTACGTGTTTGTACAAGTTTCTTTTGTTTGGTTTTAGGCAACTCAAAATCACATTTTAAATTCGCCGTTAACGATCTTTTATTGAAGGTGAGATTCAGCCCAAATGCGTCAGCCAATACCGACGATTCAAGGTACAGTGAGCCTGCTTCTTTTACCAATTCCTGCTGTAAAGGAATTATTCTTTTACCCACCTTGATTTCTTTTGTGCTAAAATCAATTGAATATGGATTATTTTCATTTTCAATAAATCCACTTATACTATTCCCATTGTTACTTAATGTATTTGGAATTTCCAGATTAATAAATATATCTTCAATATTAATGTATAACGAATCGGTATTTGTTATTATAACATGTGTATTAAAACTCCAGTTCGCATCTAAATAAACAGATACCAGAAGTTCGTCGTATGCTAAAAAAGCATTCTCATTTTCAACATCAAAAGCATATTGTGCATTGGTTTTTTTAAATGGTACAATAATTAATAAAACAAACAGCAACGTCCCTAAAATGATAATAGCCAATTTGCAATGCACAATAAAAATTATACACTTAAAAACAGTTGCTTTATATGAGTTAAGAATATCCATTATTCTTGCTCAAAAGTTATGGAAAAGCTTCCGGTATATGTTCCTGAAGGCGAACTGCCTGGAATATTAAGAGTGCCTCCAACCCGTAAGGTGGTAATAAAATTGCAATCGTTATTAACAGGAAATACAGAACCACTTACTCCTTTTTCGGTGGGTCCAATATCAAGCGTAAAAGATCCTCCGTTGCTACCGGTTAAAGTAGTTGTAGGATCATAAGTTATGGTTACATTGCGACCCTGACATAGCTTAATGTCAAAAATTGCAGGCTGTGCTACCGGTGCTAAAGCCGACAGAAATATATCGCCTGTGGAATTTAGTGAACCGTCATAACCGAGAACAACTGTACCTCCTCCGGCACCTGTTAAACAAAATGTACCAAAATGAATGGATTGTGTAGCTGTTACTGAAACTGCTCGTTGTGGTAAATCGGGCTGAGCATAAGAAAAACTTATGCCCAAAAAGAAAACTGCCATTAAAACAAACAATCTCACAAAACTTCGGTTTAAAACTATTTTTTTCATTGCTTCTTTATTGAAGAAGTTTTTAAACTTCGTTGCAATTATTGTATCACTCTTACCACCTCCGCAAAAACTTCTTGTCTTTTTGCATCGTCGCGGCTATTATAACTTAGTTTTATCTTACCACTATTTAAGTTTGCCGCTGCCGTTGGGTCTAATTTTACAGAAACATATCGTTTGTTTAGATTTGTATAAACTGCTACGCCATTTACAGCTCCTATCTGATAAGGTTTACCCCGGTCAGGAATATGCTCTACTTTCAAGTTTCCGTACACCGAAATATTTCCTGCTCGGTTTAGCGTAAAAGTCAGATAAGCATTGTTATCTTTATCTGATTCTAGTTTTAGGTTATTCAGTGTAGTGGTTGCACTCACTTCTCCCGAGCGAATAATAATCGGAATGCTCATGCCAAATATTGGTATTACCTGAACACTTAACGACTGAGTATCAACAGCAGCATTTTTATTGCCAAGTGGTGTGTAATCTTTTTCTGAACGGAAATACAAATGCGAACGATACTCGCCGGCTTGCATATTGCTTTTTCGTCTGCACTGCAACATTACAACCTGTGCTTCGCCTGGCTCTAAAGTTACCTGGCGAGGATATATCCTCAGAAATGGATCTGCAAACATTTGTCCCGAATCGGGCACTTCAATAACTTCAAAACTTCCATTTTCGTTCATGCGTCTTTGTACAAAAGAGACCGAAAATGTAGTTGTCTCTTTTCCTGTATTTATTAAATTTAGCTCTTCTTTTTGCTTCCTTCCTTCAAATATTACACGGTTTGGAGTGATCAATAAATCTCCTTGAGCAAATGTTTCGAGACTTAAACACCCAAATAAAATAAGCGTAGTAAATAAATATTTAGTTTGCATATTATTGGTTTAAATATTTCATAGACATAAACCGAAAACGTTTTAAAAAGGGAGAAAGCCCAAAGTTTGGACATTCTCCTTTTATATAAACAAATTAGTTGTATTCTACCGTAACATTAAATGTACCTGCATAAATACCTCCAACTTGGCTTGCTTGTACTGTTAACGTACCACCAAGGGTAAAACTATCAGTTCCATCTGAAGCAAGTGTACTGGTTACGGCATCTGAACCTGCTCCGTTAAAACGAGCTTTCATCAGAGTTATATCCA
>Ga0233437_1001986_pt1 | contig 33556 bp, 37 predicted proteins | sample SI_122_August201_FD_182714 | JGI IMG/M metagenome (GOLD analysis project Ga0233437, IMG submission 182714) | Seawater microbial communities from Saanich Inlet, British Columbia, Canada - SI_122_August2016_200_MG | ecosystem: Environmental > Aquatic > Marine > Inlet | place: Canada: British... | reverse complement strand
GAAATCAAATATTCTATGATTACATAAGATGAAATCAAACATAAAGTTTACTGAAATCAAATAAAAATTAAGACAATCTATTTATGATGTTCATTTCTAAAAAAATTGTCCCTTGATACTTGTTCTTGATGTAACGCTTCGCTCTTTTGAAGGAACTGAACTCCCCAGTGCTACGCACACATAGACTCACTACGTTCGAATTTATTGGAAATGGAAATTTTACTTTGCGGACGCAATTTTCCCACACTTCGTAGAGTAAAAGTATTTAACAGGGATCCCAATATTATATACAATAGATTTGAGTTACTAACAATAGAAATTTCTTTTTTATTTTTACCCTATAATTGGCACATTAATATCTACTATAAATTTATATATGCTAATACTCTATACTTAATAAATGAAAAATAAAAGATTAACCATATCTATTGTAACAAGTGCAATACTTGGAATATTTTGTATTATTGGTATAAGTTTAAGGATGGGTTTTGTAGGAAATGAGTTATTCATATTAGCAACTTGGGTAAATAGAATTATTATAGGTCTTGTTATAGGTTTAGCATCGCCTATCAAAACTAAAAGAATTTCTAAAATTTTGTTAAGAGGAGCACTACTAGGTTTTATAATAAGTGGTTCATTTTATCTTGCAACATCATTTAAGGATATGCCAGGATTTTTTGCAGGAATTCTTTATGGTATCATAATAGATTATATCGCAACAAGATACAAAAAATAATAAATTTATTAAAGCTATTTCGTCTATAAAACTTCATAAATTTAATTGAACAACTTTTATTTAATTCTAATGCTATGTGTAATTTATCTTTGATATTATCTTAAGAAAATCTTTTAAACTATTAACAATCATTAATTGTTATGGAAAAGAAATGTATCATAATTCATGGATGTCCTTCAACTTCTGATGATTCATCCTATAATAAACATTGGATTCCTTGGACTAAAAAGCAACTTATTGAAAAAGGAATAAAAACAAAAACTCCAATAATGCCTTCTCCTTGGCAACCTGATTATGAAAAATTTAAATCTGAATTTGAAAAATATGATGTTGATAAAAATACAATTTTAGTAGGTCACAGTTGTGGTTGTGCATTTTTAGTTCGTTGGCTTGGAGAAACTAAAACTAAAATTTTCAAACTTATTCTTGTTGCACCTTGGAAAGTTAATGATAAAGGAGATAGTTCTAGAGAAAAATTTTATACTTATGATATTGATAAAACTGTTTCAAACAGAATAGAAGAAATTATTATGTTTACTTCTGATAACGAAGATCCTAAAGGTAAAGACAGTTTGATAATTTTTCATAATGCACTCGGAGGAGAAATTATCGAATTAAAAAATCAAGGGCATTATACTCAAGCTGGTATGGGAACTGAAAAGTTTCCTGAATTAGTAAGAAAGATTTTACAATAACGAAAAAATTAAATGATTAATACAAAACATTAATAATACTTAATTTATCATTATAATTAAAATGAAAAAAATATTTGTTCCTAGAGATTTTAAGATTCCTAAAAGTTTAGAAACTGAGAAATTTCGCTTAAGAATGCTTACAATAAATGATGTTAAATTAGATTATGATGCTGTAATGAGTAGTATAGATCATTTACAAAAAACAAAACCATTTGGACCTAATCATAATTGGCCAACTAAAGAGTTATCTTATGAACAAGATTTGATTGATTTAGGATGGCATCAAAAAGAATTTCAAAGAAGAACCTCATTCGCTTACACTATGATGAATTTAGATGAATCTGAATGTCTTGGATGTATGTATATTTATCCATCTGATAACCCAAATTATGACGCCGTAATTATTATGTGGGTTAGGAAAAGTGAAATAGCAAATGGATTAGATAAAATTTTATTTTCTTCTGTAAAAAAATGGATTCATGAAAAATGGCCATTTAAGAAAGTTGCATATCCAGGTAGAGAAGTTAGTTGGAATGAATTTGAGTAATTAAAGAAATAAAAAAAATTAACTACTAGTTTTCCAAACACCGTGTTTGTTACAATATTCTCTAACTGTAAACATTTCACTTGCAATTGGAAATTCTGCAATTGGTTCATCACCTGGATGAAGATGTTTTCTATAAATAACGCCTTTTGCAATTACTTCAATCCATTGAATATAATGATCTTCATCCATTGGATGAGGAATATCACCAACTTTAACTATTATTCCTGTTTGTGTTTTTTCAACAACAGGAACATGTTTTTCTTGTCCTGCATCTTGTTCAATTTCTTTAAACAATCTCATAGGTTGAGCACAACATACTAATGTACCCATTCCATTGTCAAGAATTTCAACAATATTTCCACATTTATCACATTTATATATCTGATTTTTTTCTGTCATAACTATTAATTTAGAAAACGAGTATTTAAGATTTTTGAAAAGAGATTATTTTTAAATCGTGTTTTGATACAGAAATTTCAACAATATCTTTTGGGTTTAATTTATGAACTTTTCCAATTGAATCCATAACTAAAACACTTTTAGTTTTACATTTAATTTTAACAATATCTTTTTCAACTAGATTTAATTTAGTTAAATTATAATTAGATGTCAATCTACTAATGTAAGGTTCTCTAGCAATTAATTGATATTTTCTAGATTTAATATTTAATTTTTTCCCACCAGCTGAAGCAATCCAAGCATGAGATCCACTTGGAGTTCCAATCAATACACCTGAACTTCTCTGAAACTCAGTTTTTTTATTAATGGACAAATCATAATTAAACATATAATATGGTTTATGATGCCCTACATATATTTCATTTAAGCATAAATCTTTAATCAATTGATCATTAATTTTTGCTTCTAATCTGAGTGTTTTAGTTATAAAAAAATCATTTTTTAGAATTAATTCAATTTTTTTTTTAAAATTTAAGTTATTAGCTCTTGTAAAAAATCCAACCTTTCTATGAGGTTTAGGATTGATACCAAACATTGGAATGTTGGTATTTAGATGACTTGCTCTTAAAAAAGTTCCATCACCACCTATAACAATAATTATTTCTTTATTTTTATAATCATCAATAGTTAATTTTACTCTAGATTTAGCAGTATATTTAGGAAATTTTGAAATAATATAAGGTAGAATAATACTATTTTTATTGTGGTAAACTATTAGTGCGTTCATAGTAAATATAAAAAATAAAAATTTTAATAAATTTAACCTTGAACTTCCTGTTTTACTCTTGTGTCAGGATGTGATCTTAGTACATTAATAGGCAATGCACCTTTATTAAATTCTAATGTAGCAATTCTAACAGGGTTAAATTTAACCTCTGCTAGTTCTTTTTTGCTAATTTTAATCATAAAAGGAGCACCCATTGATAATTGTAGTGCTCTAGCACCAATCATCCTGGCTTTTTCGTATTTTGTGTATTTCATTTTTATTTTAGGAATTTTCGAATTTCCTTTGCTTTTTTGATTGAGATTTCAATCATACTTTTAATATCTTCGGTTGACAAAGACAATTCTCCACCTTTTTGCATAGCTACAATTGTTTCATCTTTTAATGTTGCAACAGTAAGTCTTGCGTCAAGGACTTTTTCCTCATCAGGAATTGGATCAACTATTAAATGGTCTCCAATTTTAAGAACAGTTACTGAAATTGGTTCTTCTTCCATAGGAATACTATTTTTAGTTAATTTTTTGTAATCAATTTTTTCCCCATCAAGTTCAGGAAATTTGGCGTTTTTAATTGCTGACATAACAGCTAATGAAGCAACATCAAATAAATTCCCAAATGCATTAACAGGTACAATATCAACTATAATTGTCCAAACGAGTTCTCCATGTTTAATACAGAGTTTTTTAAAGTCAATTGCTCCAGACTCTCGAATTCCTCTATCAACAACTCTTGCAAGTTCAATAGCAACAATTCCTGGAGGACCTGATTCAAAATCTGGACTACTCATAGGAATAAGTTCTGCGTTTACCATCATAGTACCTGCATCAGGACTATCTGGATAAGGTTTTCCAACTTCAAATTTAACTCCTGCTATAACTTCAGTTTCACCAAATTTAACTCGAGCAGAACCTTCAGCTGTTCTAATAACTCCTGTTTCAACAGAGATTTCTCTGTATTCTTCTTTTTTTCTTCCATCATATCTAATATTATTATTTAGATAGTGAATAACGTGATCTCTTTTGCCTTTGTTCATTTTGGCACCTCAAATTTAGCTTTTAATGCTTTTTTTTGGATTTCAATTAATTGTTTAGCTGCTTTTTTACCCATTTCTAAACCTTTAAGCAAATCATCTTTTTTGATTCTTCCATCACATTGTAATAATGAAATTTTGTCCATGCTAGGGATATAGGCCATAGGAACATCAGCTACATGACCGTCTTTATATGCTTCTTCTTGGTAATCTAAATCAAGAACTACTTGTCCGTCTACAATACCAATACTGATTGCACCAACTAAATCCTTCATTTCAATTCCTGCATCTGCTAAAGCCATAGAAGCTGCACAAATTCCAGCACATCTGGATCCTGCATCAGTTTCATTTAGTTCAACAAAAACATCAACAACTGAGTTAGGAAAATCATCTAGGTTAACAACAGGTAGTAAAGCTTGATTAGTTACTAAACTAATTTCTTTACTTCTTCTACTTGTACCAGGTCTGACTCTGTCACCAGCGCCCGAAAAAGGCATCATATTGTAATTACATCTTAAGACTCCTCTTTTAGGATTTTTTAAGAATCTAGGATATAAATCTCTAGGTCCATATACTGCAGCGTAAGCTCCAGTTTTACCAATCTTAAAATATGCAGAACCAATCGCATTAGGGATAACACCAACTTCTGCTGTTATTGGTCTTAGCTCATCAAATTTTCTACCATCTAATCTTTTTTTATAAGCCATTTTAATCATTCACCTTTTCTTACTCTTTTTATCAAGGAATTCTTTGATTTTATCAGTTAATCCAGCAACATGGCTTTCTTCTTCGATTTTTTTGATTGTTTTGACAGTCAAAATTTCATCTTCAGGATTAATTCCTTTTACAAAAACAACTCCATTTTGTCCAACAATTATGTTGCAACTAGTTGCTTGTTTGATCATACTGACCATTGAACCTTGTTTTCCTATAATTCTAGGAACTTTTGAAGGACTTACAGTCATTATTCTTCCACCTTCAAGTTTTTTTAAACCAGGTCCTTTCATTGTTAAATCAACTAAATTTTGACTGGTTACGTTAAATATTTTTGTAACCATGTAATCATCAATGTCAAAATATCTTGTTAGATCAGAACCTCTTCTAATAAAATCAGATGTGGCATCTTTCATTGATAGCATAGCTCTATATGCTGAATTTGTATCAACAGTCCATCCAGCAATATTGATGTCTGTGACTTTTGCAATGATCACATCTCCTTTTTTTGGTAGGTATCTCCCAGATACTGGAATGATTTTAACAACATTTCCTTCTACTCTTGCTAAGCCTAATTTTGAGGCAATAACATCGTTTCCCTTTCTGTAAGTGCCTTGGCTAGGTAAATAAGACATACCTTGTGCCAATACTTCTCCAGGGACTACTACTTCTTTATCTTTGATTAATAGTTTTCCTTTTTCCATTTTTTCACCATAATTTATCTTTAAATTTGAGCTTTGCTCGAATTTTCAGATCCCACAGAATCTTTTGATTCTGAGTTATCTTAAAACTTTGGACTCAACTGTACCTTGTGTTAATCTATTTAATGCATCAAAAAAATCATTTTGAATTCCAGCTGGAATTTCAACAGAACATAGCCATGATCCATCATTTAACCAGTTATCCATTAATATTTTTCCATACTTTGAAACAACTCCATATGCAGTCCCAGTATATTGAGCTGGAATTTTTATTTGAATTTCTTTCATTGCAAGTTTTATAGGAATAATTGGTTTAAGTTTATGAACAATGTCATCAACTTGTTCTTCTGCGTCTTTAAATACATCAATTTTAACACGAGCCTCTTCCATAGCACTTTCTATTCTATTTCTTGGATGAGGTAGTCCTGTTTTTGCGTCAATAGCATTTCTAGAAATAATCTCTAAAATTCTATTAAACTTTTCTTTTTGTTTTTCCTCTCTATACTCTTGAGTGAATTGAATTTCACCGTCATTAAGTATTACATCAATTACTTCAACTACATTCTCTGTGTTAAACACTTTGTTCATTATTTCGCTTGAAGCTTCTAAACCTTTTTTTGCATCAAAAAAAACTTTTTCATACATTACAGATTCTTTTGCTTTAAGTTTTCCTTTTTTGAACTCAAGGATTTTGTCAGGATCAATAATTACTTCAAACATTTCTCCGCCTTTTTTTAGCTTAGCTAAGTTGAAAGATACTTTTTCCTTGTCGAATGTTTTGAATGATTTCATTTTTTCATGTAGTTCATAATTTCGTTTTTTGTTAGCCTACTAAATTTCTGATCTTTATTTGAAACGTAAGCTGCATCTATTCTTTCTGGATCAAAGTTTTTGTCAAGTGATTTTTTAAGTGCTTTAATTGCTAACTTAAATCCTTCATCCATTTTCATAGATTCTTTGTAATCTTTATTTAGTATTTCTTCTACTTCAGGTTCAGCTTCACCTATTACACAGGCTTTATATTGGAAATAAATTCCAGTTGGGTCTGTCTCATATAATTTTGCTTTTCCATTATCAACACCTGCAATTAGTAAAGATACACCAAAAGGTCTGTATCCACCAGATTGAGTTGTTAATTGTTTTAAGTTTGCAATGTCTCTAACAATTGAAATAATGTCAATTGGTGAGTCATATGTAACTCTATGTTGTTGAGCTTGAAGTTGAGATCTTTCGATAAGAACTCTGGCATCACTAATAATACCTGATGCTGTTGCACCAATATGAGAATCAATTTGCCAAATTTTTTCAACTGATTTAGGTACAATTAATTTATCAACAATTCGTTTATCTGTTACAAGAACAACTCCATCTTGGCATGTTATTCCTATAGCAGTACTTCCTTGTCTGACTGTTTTTTTTGCATATTCAACCTGTAGTAATCTACCATCAGGACTAAACATTGTAATTGCTCTATCATATCCCATCATTTGATGTTGTAGTGGTTGCATTTTATTGTCCTCCGAGTGTTTTTATGAGGTGTACTGAAAAGGTAATCAACGTGTTTGTTGCTTTTCATATCCTCTGTTAACCATTAATTTTGTTTTATTTATTTTCCCCGATACAAGTATAATATTTACTATGACTTCTTTTCCATTTATATTATTTATCATAGCAATTGATGTTTTAAGATCATTTAAGTATTTATTATTGACCTTTAATATTCCTTTATTTTCTTTAAATATTTTAGTGTCCATTATTCCTGCATTACCGAGTCCAAACATTCCAAAACAATTTTTATGTGATTCTATTATCGCATTAACTACTTCATTGTGTTTGGTTTTAGTTCTTGATATTGTTTCATAGACAATATATCTTTTCTTTGTACGAAGTACAGGTAATAGTGGTTTTCCTTTCATTAATCCGCCACTGAGAAACAAACTTCCAGTTTCTTCTCTCTCTTCCTTAAAAGAATCAACTTTTGTTTATAAATATTGCTAAAATTTATATAGTAGAAACCTTCTGAAATTATGTATGGGTAGGGCTCATAGTATTTCAATTTTTGTTTTAATTGGATTTATTATCTTAATTTCAGTGTCATTCTTAGCTTATAAACTTCCTAGAGGGGTTGAAGCACCTAGTGAAGGGTTATCTTTAGAAAAAACAAATACTAAATATTATATTGATACTTGCTTAGATCATACTACAACAAATGCTGTTGAATTGTTTGGTTTTAATTCAGAAAATGCTGTTGCTTCTTATGTAGATTTAAAATTAGTTTCATGTGTTGGAAATTTTTCATTTATTAAAGATTATAATGTTGAATACGGAAAACCATCATCAAATGTTTTGATTAATGAAGAAGTTGTTTTTGTTGATCTAAATTTTCCAGTTAAAATTTTTAGAAATAATACTTCAGTAGAAATTGAAGAATTTCAATATTCTTTAAAACGATTGAGTAGTTTTAAAATTGAGGGATCAATCTCTGCAGGATCTACATTTTTTTCTAGTGATGAAAATATGGTTGTGTCAGTTAGTGAAGATACTGTTGCTATTGATGAAAATGGAAAACCTATTGAAAAAATTGCATTTAATTTACTTGATAAAAATTTTAACGAATTAAGTAATGAAGTTGTTTTAGGAAATATTGTTTATGAAGGGCTTCCTAGTGGAGCAATATTTGATCCTCCATTAAAAGTTACTATTGGATTAAGAAAAGAAGAATTACCTTTAGCATATCCCAAAATTGCACCACAAATAGCTTATTATGATGAATTAGGAGATATATGGAGAACATATCCAAGCTTGGGATTTGATGAAGATGAAAATTATTATTATTATAGTGCTCAAGTTTCACATTTTACACCTATGGCTGTTGTGACTTGTGGTGGATCAACTAAACCTGAACCATATTTTATGGGATATGTATATAGACATTTAATTAAACCTTCAGAAGACACGTATTGGAGAAATAATCCAGATACTGGAGAAAATCCGGAAGGATTGCATTTAATTCCTGAAGCTATGGGAAATGCATCATGTACTAAATATGATGATTCAATGATATATAATTATAAGGGAACTTGTGATAGTATGATTAAAGATTGGGATGAAGACACAAAAGAAGTATATACTATTTCAGGAGATGACACATGTAGGAATTCTTGTTTAACTTTAGGTGAAGCTCTTTTAGAATGTTACTATGGTCTTGACTCTTGTAGTTCTGAGAGTTTGTCTGCAATTAAAAATCCATCTTGGTGGTATAGTCCAATTGATAAAATGCTTCTTAGTTATGAAAATATGTTTATAGGTGGTACATCTTTATCATGTACAGGAAATGTTTGTGATATTCCATCCGATTCAATTTCGTATGAACCAATAGAAGATGATAAAAATATTAAAGGAACTCTTGAAAAAGAAACTAGATTTTTTGCAACTCCTTACACTTATGGTTATCCAAGTTTTGAAGATGTTGGAGGTTCTGGAAAATTTATAATTGATCTTAAAGATGGTGGTGATGCATGTGTTGATAGTTGGTATGTGATAGGTAAAGAAGATAAGACTTTAAAATCCCTTAGTGAAGCTACTGGAGATTGTAGTAAAGAAGATAAATGTAGTTGGAGTTTAGAAGGAAATTCTAAAGGTGAATTGGTTGCTAACGAAAACACGTTAATAGTTGAAGTTGAAAATTTAAATAAAGATCAAAAAGCTTATGCCTCAGGTTACTTACATTTTAAAGGAGAAGGAATATCTGTATCAGGAAATCCAGATGATTTAAATTCAGATGGAGGAGGCGGATTTTCAGAGTTAGGTGGAGGAACAGGTGGATTTTTAGATATACCTCCAGGTGATTTCCAAGAATTATATCCTGGAATTGAGATGAAAAAAGTTGATAATTCAGTTAATCCAGAAATTGATATTCCTAGACACGTTGTTTATTATGTTGTAAAAATTGACTTAACAAAAGATCCAAATTTTTTTGTTACACCTAGACAAGAAACATTAATGCAAACATCACAATTTTTATCTATGTACGGACCAGTTAATGATTTAGTATTAGCTATTAATGGTGGAGGTTTTGAATATGGTGGAGGGAATGAGAATGTAGGATATTATGCAATGTCATCTGGTGATGTATATTCAAGTCCTGATCTTAAAATTAATGATGCTACCTTTGTTGCAAGTAAAGAAAATAAAGTTGGATTTGGTAATTCTGTTGACCCTTATCATGCAGTTACAGGTTTTCAAACAGTTTCAGATGAAAATGGGGTTTTAGATAGATTTAGTCCTGATAAGATTGAAGATGGGCACGCAGTAGCTGATCCAAGAACAGGTATTGGATTAGATGAAAAAAATGATTTAATGTATATCGTTGTTGTTAATGGTAGAGGAGCAGAAAGTAGTGAAGGAGTAAATTTAAGAGAATTAGGAGAAATATTTGTTCATCATAAAGCAACACATGGAGTTAATATGGATGGAGGAGGTTCAACAACTTTAGTTGCTGATCAAGGAGGAACACCGTTACTTGTAAACACACCATCAGATCCTGGTGGTGAAAGAGGTGTAGCTAATCATTTAGGTGTTGGTGTTAGTGGAGGATCTGCTTCAGGAACTATGGGGGGATTAGGGTTAGGTGGAGGTGGTAGTGGTAATAGTGACATGTGGTTAACTTATAGGTCCTTAACAAGTTCAATTTTTGTAGGTGGACAACCTAATGCAGATGATTTTCTAACATTAAAAGAACAAGGATTTACAACTATTGTTGACTTGGCTTGTGAAGATCCTAATGCAGCTGCAAATGCGCAAGCAGCAGGTTTAAGCCATACATGTATTGCATTAGGAGGTTATATTAGATATCCTAGAGAAAGTGCAGCTGAAGCAGAATTAATCAGTAGAGTTAGAAATGCAATTAACATTGCATCTTCTGGTCAAAAATCATATGTACATTGTACATATGGAGTTCATAGAACTGGAATGTTTGTTGGGTATTATGGCATGAAAAATTTAGGCTGGTCTCATTCTCAAGCTGAGGCAACACTTAGAGCATTCGGTGGAAGTACATGGGATAACCCAAGTTACAATGTTATTTTTGATATATTGAAAGATTATTAATTAAAATTCTATGATAGGAGGCGACAATATGAAAACTGTTTATATTATTGGAAGTTTAAAAAATTGGAAAGTTATTGATTTATCAAATCATCTAAGAAAGCAATTTCCAGGAGTGGAAATATTTGATTCATGGATTTCACCTGGACCTGAAGCAGATGATTTTTGGAAAAAATATTCTAAATTAAGAGGGTTGACATATAGAGAAGCATTAAAAGATTGGTCAGCAACTCATGTGTTTGAATTTGATAAATTTCATATTGATAGAAGTGACGCTGTTGTAATGTATATGCCCTGTGGTAAATCAGGACATCTTGAATTAGGCTATGCAATAGGTCAAGGAAAAAGAGGCTATGTATTATTTGATGATGATTCTACTAAAAGAGAAGTAATTTACAAATTACCTAAAAAAGTTGTTTCTAGCGTGACTGAATTAGAAAATGAACTTAAATTAGAACTTGAAAATTCAAAGAATAAAATTTTATCTGAAGACAAATTAACTCATTCTGGAGACAAAAAGAAAATTTGTTTGATTGGAGATGTAACAAGCGAGGAAACAATAAAAAAAGCTTCGAAAATGGCTGAAAAGATAAGAGGATATGGTTTTGATGTGATTGAAGATTGGCATAAACTTGGTCCAAAGGATTTTGATCCTAAACTTTTAAAAGAATGTGGAATAACAATTCTTTATCAGCCAGGAAGCAAATTAGGTCATCTTGAGCTTGGCTATGCAGTTGGTGTAGGAAATAAAGGTTATATTTTATTTGATAAGGAACCTGAAACAAGATGGGATGTTATGTATCAGTTTGCCAGTGAAATTTGTATGAACTTTGAAGAGTTTGAGAAGGAGATTAAGAAATAATTAATTTGAAAATACTTCTCTATCTAATTTAGTTTTTGCTTTATGACATTCTTTGCAAAGTGTTCTAAGATTGTTTTTGTCATAAGGATTGCGATGAGTTGCCATATTTATAGGAATTATATGATCAACATCAAGAAATATTTTTCTCATTCGGTTTTTGCATATCTGACAAGTATATCTATCTCTTCTAAGAACATCTTTTCTAACCCAAAACCAAGAATTGTTTCTATTAAACTCATTCATACATTTTTTAGAACAATAATGTCTTCTATTTTCTGCAATTTTATTTTCGCAATTTCTGCAAAGTTTATTTCCTAGACTATCAAATTTATTTGGCGTATTAGAAATTTTAGGATAACGTGACATAAATATATACAAAAGTTATCATTGCATATTAAGTTTATCTTTGAATTTTTTAATAAATGATCGTTTAAATCCTAGAGAAATTTTATTTAAAAATATGCGGAGTGCAGGATTCGAACCTGCGTAAGCACTAAGCTAATAGGTCCTAAGCCTATCCCGTTTGACCGCTCCGGCAACTCCGCATGCTAAGAATAATTCAGGAAGAACAATGATTGTTTTAAATATTTTGCTATAAAAATTAATAAAAAAATTAAGAATGAGTAAGTAATTTTTTCTTTTGCCAAGCATAAGATCTTGTTTTTGAGGATTTACCATATCCACAAGAACTACAGACACTATCTCTCATATGATAAGTTTTGTTTCCACATCTTCTACATCTAATATGTGTCTTTTTTCCAGATTTCTTTCCGTGGGATGCAGTTCCTTTTGACATTTTTACTCAGTTGAAATTATGATAATTGTGTCTCCTCTAACAAAGACTTTACCTAATTTTCTTTTAACTTCGCCATCCACTCTTTCTTCGCAATTTTCTAAAACTACGTTGATGTGAATATCGAATGCTTTTAAATCTCCGATTAATTGTTTACCGTTTTTTAAGTCTAAAATGACTCTTTTGTTTCTTGCTTGGTTTAAGGCATCTAAAGGCCTTTGTTGGTTTTCCATAATAAAAACACCTCAAAATATACAGTGTTGGATTTAATGGACGTTTATAAAGTTTTTTAATTCTAGGAGTTGAAAAGTTTTAAAACCTTTGATTTCTAATGTTTATGTTCATATAAAGAAAAGATATGCGTCCGCCGGGATTCCATCGAGCAAAGCGAGTGGCACGAGAACGATAGTGACCGTGTGTTCAAATCCTAAAGAAAGTTATGCGTCCGCCGGGATTTGAACCCGGATACCCGGCTTGGAAGGCCAGGATCATAGCCATTAGATCACAGACGCGTAATATTCTGAGAAAAAAAGATGATTTATTAAGTTTGTGATAAATAAACCCTATTTCAATAATATTTATAAACAAGGTACGATTTCTTTAGACCCTATGGGACGTATTAAAACTAAAGCAGCTAAAAGAATTACAGAGGAACTAGTAGATAATCATTTTGATGATTTTACAGAAGATTTTGATCAAAATAAAGCAATTGTTGAAAAACACGCAGAGATCTCATCAAAAAAATTAAGAAATATTATTACCGGTTATGTTACTAGAAGAGTTAAGTCTAGAGAAACACTTTGAGGTGGTAAGAAATGACAGACAAAGATAATAGTATCTTTATAGGTGGTAAACCATTTATGAACTATGTTACTGGAGTTGTAATGCAGTTCACAACAAAAAATGCTTCTGAAGTTATTATCAAAGCTCGGGGAAAATTTATTAGTAGAGCAGTTGATGTTGCTGAAGTAGCATGTAAAAGATTTCTTGAAGGTCAAGCTAAAGTAGATGATGTAAATATTAATAGTGAAGAGTTTGAAAATAAAGAAGGAAAACAAGTTAGAGTAAGTACAATTGAAATACTTATGTCTAAAAACAAGAAATAATTTTTTCTTAAATTTTATATATATATAAATAATTAGTTTAAATTACATGGGCCTGTAGCATAGTCTGGATATCGTGTACGATTTGGTCACGATAGTGCACATAGTGCGTTCGGCTTCGGACCGGATGACCGGGGTTCAAATCCTCGCAGGCTCATTTTTTATTCTAAGCTAGATTTTATATCTAGCAAACGCTAGCTCATAGAAATCAAAGATTTCAAGGATGATCAGAAAGCTAGTCAATTTGTCAGTTGCTTTCTGACATGTCAACCGGTATCAGTTGGTTGTAATCCTCGCAGGCTCATTTTTTAAATCTAAACATTAATATATTTTCTTAGTCTTATTAATTTGATGAGTAATAATTTGCAAAAGAAAATTATTGAAGAATTTTCAGGAAAAAATGCACAAATACTATATTCAAAAAAAGCAGAAGATGGTTTATGGATTTCTGAAAAACATTTTATAAATAAATATTTCATAAAAAAAGGTAAATTATTAGATGTTGGTTGTGGTACAGGAAGAACTACTATTTCTTTGTTTAAAAAAGGTTTTAATGTTACTGGAATTGATTTAGTTCCAAACATGATACAAAATGCAAAGAAAATTGCAAAAAAGAAAAAATTGAAAATTAATTATAAAATTGGCGATGCTACAAATTTAAAATTTGAAGATAATTCTTTTGATTATGCTATTTTTTCAAATCAAGGTTGGACGCAAATTCCTGGAAATGAAAAACGATTAAATGCACTTAAAGAAATTTATAGGGTCCTAAAAAAAGAGGGAATTTTTATTTTTACAACACATCCTAGGGTCTTATCTAGACAATTTACATTTTTTTGGATTAAACAGTGGGGTAGATTTTACTTGTTAAAACCTATGGGATTTAAAATTGAAGAAATTGATTATGGGGATAGATTTTTTGAAAGAGAAACTAGTGATAATAAAAAAACTTACAAAACTAGGCAATATATTCATATACCTTCAGTTCGTGAAGTTAAAAAAATTATTCAAAAAACAAATTTTAATCTTTTAGAAGTAAATGGTGATTATCAGGTTTCTAAGAACGATATTCGTAAACATCCACCTGTTTTTTATATTTGTCAAAAATAAAATTATCAATAACTAACCCATTTTTTATTATGGCCTAGACTTTTATAAGAATTAATCATGAATTCTTTAAATGAAGTTTTTTGTTTCCAAATTTCAAGTAATCTCGTTGCAATTTGTTTATATTCATCTTGGAATATATCCATAGAAAATTTCATTTCAGAAAAACAGTTCAAATAATCTAAGAGGACAAATACAGCAATTATTTTTAACATTTTATCATCAATAGGAGTAAATTTTTCTTTAAAAAATCTATTTACATATGATCGATAAATAATATGAAATAATTCATGAGCAATGACATAGTTTCCAATTTTTTCAAGTGAATATTGTAAAATTATATAATTTTTAGATGAATTATGAAAACCATATTTAGCACATAGACTCAAAAATACATCAATGTCATAATTTGGCCATTTAAAATTCATTAAGTTTTCAATTTCAAAAAAAAATTTATTGTTAATTTCTTGCCAGTTAGTATCCAATTTTTTTTTAGCTAAAATTAATTCAGGTTTATGTTTATCAAAAGCGAGATTAATTAATTGAAGAGCTTTTTGTTTGTGTTCAGGCTTTAAATAATCAACAGTAAAACCTAATCTTTGCTCCCAAAGAGGATGTAACTTTTTATGTTTTAATCCTAATTTTAAAGCAAATAACTCATGTTTTGAACTGGCTTTCCAAATTAATTTAGGTATTTGAACTACACTTAAAGTCTTTCCTCTATCTTTTAATGTTACAAGTTCATCAAGTTCTAAACCACACTTTTTGCAGTATACACCATCTGATGCTAAATTTTTTTCATTAGAACCACAATCTGGACAAGTCATAAATTATTCTAAAATAATGTAGTTTTTTAAACTTAATTATTTAATTTGCAATAGGGAAGTGAACATTTATTTCAATATCTTTACTTAAATCAACAATTTTAAATTTCATAATTTTAGTTCTGACTTCAGTAATATTGTGAAATATTTTTTTAATTCTAGAAGTGAAAACTGGAAATTCATCTTTTGCTTTATTCACAAGTTGACTTCCAATATTTGTTATTTCATAAATATCTTCCAATAATTTAGGATTTTTAAATGAGACCTCATTTTTGTCTAATGTTTGAATAATATGATTTAAATTTTCAAATGATTGGTCTATACCTGATAGAGTTTGTTCAACAATTAGTTTGTCTATTTTTATGATTCTTTTTTCATCCATAAATTCTCTTTTTAAATCAACTAAATTATTTTTTAGGGTGGAAAGAGACATTCTAATTGCAAATAAATTTTTTCTATCAACAATTTCTTCTTCTTTAAGTGTTTCAATAATTTTATCACTTTCAGCATTAAAAAGTGCAATTCCTGAAATATTTCTGTTTATTTTTTCTGAAAAAGATAAATGATAAATTTTTTCTAAAAGTCTATCTTGTTTAATTGAAACTAATTTTGAAGTTACAACTGCCATCATAAGCATACCAATTATGATATTTGCTATTGCCATTACTCTCATACCTGGACCTTGAGGAATAATATCTCCGTAACCTGTTGAAGTTGCAGTGATAAAACTATAGTAAACATAATCAAACATTCCTGTAACCTTATTTCCCTGTGCATTGATCAATGTTCCAGAAGTTCCACTAATGACATGATAAAATAAACCAAAAGCAATAATTAACATAATCCAAACAAAGAAGATTTTCAAAAATGAAGTTTTTTCTATTAATGATATGAAATCAACTTTTTTCTTTATAGAATTTCTCATTTTAATATACTCTTTTGTATACTGGTATAACTTACAATATATTAAGATGTATTAATCCTATATAAAGTTTTTTAAAAATATAGTTGTAAATATGTAAAATCAAGATGATTTTTTTCAAATTAACAATTATAAACAATTTGTTTAAGGTAATTTTTTTAAACAGGTCTTAACTTCTTAGATTTATATGGAAATAAAGAAAATAACACCTTATGAATTTGATTTACCAAAAAAAGGTCAAATGAAAGTACCTGGAAAACTTTTTTCATCAAAAAAATTGCTTGATTTAGTTAAACAAGATAAGTCTTTGCAACAAGTATCAAATGTTGCATCTTTACCAGGGATACAAAAATTTGCATATGCTATGCCTGATATGCATCAAGGATATGGATTTACAATTGGTGGAGTAGCTGCTTTTGATTTAGAAAAAGGGATCATTACACCGGGGGGAATAGGATTTGATATTAATTGTGGAGTTAGACTTCTTGCTACAAATTTAACAGAAAAAAAAGTTAGAGAAAAAATTGAAGAATTGATAAATCAATTATTTAAAAGAGTTCCTTGTGGTATAGGCAGAGGATCAACTTTGAAAATTGATGATGAGACTTTAAATAAAGTTATGACTATGGGGCCTAGATGGGCAGTTGAACAAGGGATGGGTATTGAAGAAGATGTTAAGCATTGTGAATCTAATGGATTATTAGAATGGGCAAAACCTAGTTGTGTTTCACAAAAAGCAAAAGCTAGAGGTAAAAAACAGTTAGGAACACTTGGTGCAGGTAATCATTTTTTAGAAATACAGTTTGTGGATGAAATTTATGATAAAAAAATTGCAAAGATATTTGGAATTGAAAAAAAGGGTCAAGTAGTTGTTATGATTCATTGTGGAAGTAGAGGATTTGGACATCAAATATGTACAGATTATTTAAGAAAAATGGAAGATGAATATGCAGATATAATTGCTAAGCTTCCTGAAAAAGATTTAGCATACGCACCTTTTGATTCTAAACTTGGTCAAGATTATTTTGGGGCAATGGCATGTGCTGCAAATTATGCATGGACTAATAGGCATGTTATAGGACATAATGTAAGAAAAGCTTTTGAAAGAGTTTTTGGTGATGTAAAAATAAGTACGGTTTATGATGTAGCACATAATATAGCAAAAATTGAAGATCATGAAATTGATGGAAAACAAAAAAAGTTAATTGTGCATAGAAAAGGAGCAACTAGATGTTTTCCAGCAAATCACTGCGACTTACCTGAAGATTATAAGGAAGTAGGTCATCCTGTAATAATTCCAGGAAGTATGGGAACAGCATCATATGTAATGGTAGGAGCAAAAAATACAATGAATATTGCATTTGGAAGTACAGCTCATGGTGCAGGAAGAGTTATGTCAAGACATCAAGCAAATCAAGAGTTTAAAGGAGAAAGAATCAAAACAGAATTAAAAAATAAAAACATTTTTATTAAAAGTGCTTCATGGAGAGGTATTTCTGAAGAAGCACCTCAAGTCTATAAAGATATTGATGAAGTAGTAAAAATTACTCAAAAAGCAGGAATTAGCAATTTAGTTGCCAAAGTTAGGCCAATAGGAGTAATTAAAGGATAATTCTTATAAATGTCTTGAGTTTTCAATTTGATTGAATGGCAAAAGCAAAAGAAAAAATTTTAGCACCAGAAGTTAATATTGGACTTGTTGGTCATGTTGATCACGGAAAAACAACACTTACTGAATGTCTATCAGGAAAATGGACAGACACTCATTCTGAAGAATTAAAAAGAGGAATTACAATTAGGCTAGGTTATGCTGATTCTGTTTTTGTTAAAACTAAAGATAAAGAATTAATGACTGAAGTTGATGCTAAAAAACAAAAAAAAGAATATAAAGTTTTAAGAAAAGTTAGTTTTGTAGATGCTCCAGGTCACGAATCTTTGATGGCTACTATGCTTGCAGGAGCAACATTAATGGATGGAGCAATGCTTTTAATTGCAGCTAATGAAGAATGTCCTCAACCTCAAACAAGAGAACATTTAATGGCATTAAAAATTAGTGGAATTAAAAATGTTGTAATAATTCAAAATAAAATTGATTTAGTTACAGAAGAAAAAGCACTTGAAAACTATAATAAAATTAAAGAATTTTTAAAAGGAACAGATTATGAAGATGCTCCAATAATTCCTATTTCTGCACAACATAATATTAATACAGGGTATGTAATTGAAGCAATTGAAAAAAACATACCAACACCTAAACGAAATTTAAAAGTTGAACCTAGAATGTTTGTTGCAAGATCCTTTGATGTTAATAAACCAGGTCAAGAAATTAAAAATCTTAAAGGTGGTGTTTTAGGCGGTGCTTTAGGTCAAGGGATTATTAAAAAAGGAGATGAAGTTGAAATTAGGCCTGGGCATGTATATGAAGAAGCAAATAAAAAAGTTTGGAAACCTATAACAACTAAAGTTGTTAGTATGATGACAGGAGGTTCAACTGTTGATGAAGTAACACCAGGTGGATCTGTGGCATTGCTTACAAATTTAGATCCTTCAGTAGTTAAATCTGATAGATTTACAGGGAATGTTGTAGGATATCCAGGAAAATTGCCTCCTGTGTGGGATAATTTAAAACTAAAAACTAATTTACTTGAAAGAGTTGTAGGTAGTGCAGAAGATACTAAAGTTGATGCTCTTAAAATGGGTGAAATGTTAATGCTTAATGTAAATAGTGCTGCAACTGTAGGTATAATCTCTAAATTAAGCAAAGATGTTGTTGAATGTAAATTAAAATTACCTGTTTGTGCTGATATTGGTGCAAGAGTAACAATATCACGAAGAATGGGAACACGATTTAGATTAATTGGATTTGGTATCATTCAAATGTCAAAAACCGACTGACTAATAAGTAAGGTTTTTGAGCATGATCAAGAAGCTAAATTATAGGTTTGTTGTTTTTTGACAAATAATTTTTTTCTTATTATAAAATTAAAAAAAGCCTGTGTATCATGAGTTTCTGAGGTAAAGTATGGGTAAACACAGTCACTTACGTTTCCTGTGTGTCAAAGTTTTTATGAGCTTTAACAATTCCCTAAGGCACTTGCCTGTTGTATTAAATTTAGCCTCCCCCTCATCTTGATCAGGCCTATTTACATATATGGTTTTGTAGTATATAAATATTTTGTAGATAATATATTGTCCTACTTTTTGCGGAACCTTTTTAATCCAGGTTATATTCATTCCTTATATGGATGGTTTACCTAGTATCACTAAGATGTTTGGAATAGAATTAGAATTTTTCTTGGTAGATAGAGAGGGAAAACTTGTTAACAAAGCAGACAGTATAGTTAAAGCTTTAAAAAGTAAATTAACTAAAACAGATATCACTTTGGAATGTGGTAAATCAATGTTGGAACTAGTTAGTTTTCCTCATAGATCATCTAGAGAAACTTTTATTAAATATATTCAAGATTTTGAAACTTTTTTATATGAATTAGATGTAAATGATTTAGGAATCTATAATTTTGGAACTTATCCAGGCATAAATAATAATGAGATGAGAACTGAAAGTAGATATAATGTTAAGAAAAATATTCTTGGTGAGAAAAATTTTGTCAATGCAGGAAAATGTATTGGTTTTCATTATCATTATTCGCTTCCTAGAAATTCGTTTAATCCAAATATTTTGTTCTTATATCCTGATTTAAATGATAGAAAAAAACAAAAAATTCTTAGTTTGTATAATTTATATATTGCTTTAGATCCTGCAATTACAACATTAATGCAATCTAGTCCTTATTTTGAAGGAAAACTAATGGGAAAAGATTCAAGAATTATGGTTTATAGGGGGGACAAAAGTTTTGAATATCCAGATTCACTTTATGCAAATCATCCTGAGTTTGGGAACTTGAATGAATATTCTCCTGATTTTAATTCATTTATTAAAACAATTACAAATAGAACTTCTAAATGGAAAGAACTTCTTGCAGCAAATAACTCATCATTTTCGGATTTTGCTAAAAGAAAGGGTGCGTCATTACTAGACTCATCATGGAAACCAATAAAGATTAGTCCTCATGGAACAATTGAAATGAGAGGACCAGATATGAATTCAATTAGAAAAGTTGTTGCTCTTTCAACTCTTATGAATAATGTTTCTAAATATGTTGAAAAAAATTTTATTAAAATTATCCCTGGTATAATCGGTAATAATGATCCATTCAAATTAGAAGATGGAAATTTATATGTACCTGATCAAGCGTATTTATCTAATCTACAAAAAGAATCTGCAATTTATGGATTTGAATCTCAAAGAGTTTTAAGATATTGTAAATCACTTTTAAAATTATTAAAGACAATTGTTAGTGTAGAAATGATGGCACCTTTTAGAGTATTTCAAAAAAGTGTTATGGATGAAAAGAGTAAATCTGATGAAATAATTAGTTTTGTAAAAAAAAGGCAAGGTTATAGTGATTACAAAGAAATTTTGCCTGAAACAGTCCAAGATTTTGCTGTTAAAACTAGTGAAACAATTTTTAAAAATTTAGTTATAACTAAAAAAATGATTCAAGAGATTTATCCTTGTTAAGATAATAAAATATTTATACTTCTTTAGATTAAAAATTAATAATGAAAAAACAAGCACCTGTATATGATTATGAAAATAATTTAGAACCAGATCTACTTAGATTTCTAGTTAGGGTTGAAGCATTAGAGCAAGAAAGTAAAGACAGATCTGCTTTTATGAATATGCGTGAATTAGAATGGGATACACATATTTCTGAAATTAAAAGAGAAATTCATTTTTTTAAAAATCAGGTAAGTGATTTAAAAAGACGTGTAGAAAACTTTAAGTCTGTTTTTTTATCAAATGTTAGAGAATTTAAATTAAAAGCTGATAAAGATGATTTAAGAAAACTTGAAAATAATGTTGATAGAATGAATTTTGAAAATTTAATAACTAAAGATGAATTTTTAAGAAAGAGCAGCTTTAAGTGATTTGATAGCTACTTCTAACATATCATCGGTTGGCCTTCTTGTTGTAATTTTTTGAAGTAAAAGTCCAGGAGCAATTAAAATTTTAACAAAAATATTGTCTGTATGTTTTCCAGCAAATTTTAAAATTTCATAAGATACGCCTGCAATTAAAGGTAATAATAGCAATCTTAAACCTAATCTAGGAAAATAACCTTCAACTTTAATTAATGTAAAGAAAAATACAGATAAGACAAATACTAATAATAAAAAACTAGTACCACATCTAGGATGAAGTGTTGTATATTTTTTTACATTTTTAACTGTTAGTTTTTCTTTATTTTCATAGGCAAAAACAGTCATATGTTCAGCTCCATGGTATTGAAAGATTCTTCTAATATCAGGCATTAATGAAATTAATAATAAATAAGCAAAAAAAATGAGTAATCTAAATACACCGTCTATAATATTAAATAAAATTCCTACTTTATCTGTAATAAATCTAGTTAAAAATAATGGAGCAATGTAAAATAGTAAAATAGTCATAGCAATTGATAGAGTTATTGTAAAAATTAATTCCAAAGTTGAAAGTGATTCTTCTTCGTCACCTTGTGAAACTGAAGCAGAAAAAGATAATGCTTTGATTCCAATATTCATTGTTTCAATAAATCTAACACATCCTCTAATAATTGGTAAATTTGCAATTTTATTTTTGTTTTTTTTAATTTTAATTTTTTTAATTTTAATTTTTTTATCAGGTTGTCTAACAGCTATTGCATATTTATCTAAAGAGCGCATCATAACTCCTTCCATTACAGCTTGTCCGCCAATAGTTATCTCATTTCCCATTCTTGAAGAGTTACGCACTAATATTATTTAAAGTTTTGCTTGAGTAGATTAATCTTTTCTAAATAATAGTAAACTGATTGGTTTAGACATTATTTTGAATTTATTTTAAATTAGGAGTAATTTTTATATACTAAAACATAAAAGTTTAACTTTTTTCAACTAATAAGTGATTGTAATTTGATAGTGACAACAAAATCGAAAGATTTAAATACTCAAATCCACTAATATTTGTAAAAATACGTGCCAGAGGTACAAAATATGCTAAACGCCCCTACATGGGGAACAAGATCATTCCAAAGAAAAAAATATATAGAACGAGATAATACTCTAGAAAGCACAATGAAATACGATTGGAAAACTCCGGCAAAAAAAGCAATTTTAGGACCTTTATCTAATTCTCCTAATGAAATTGCTGCTAAAGAAGCACTTCATGATCAAGTTTATAGTTTAGTGCAAGGAGTTCAAGAATATAGGCCACAATTTCAACAAATAATTGATGGGCAAATACCTGAAGGAATGACTCTGCCTCTAGGAGTTACGATTCAAGATTTACAAGGTTTAGGAACAGTTGATGAAGCTATAGCTTATATTGGTGCTAGTGCGTTAGATCAAGCAAAAATTCCATCACATTTAAGAAATCAAGTTGCAAGACAACTTGGAAAAGAAACAGATTTACCTATTTATAGGCAATTAGTAAATGCAAGAGGAAAAATTCATTTTGCTGCAGAGCGAACTCTTCTTAACCCTTATGTTTTACATGCTACACAAAAAGCAATTGGTCTAGGTCTTTGGGCAACAAATGGTGTTGCAATTGGTCAACAATATTGAGGACAAAATGAAGCTGTGGCTGAATATGCACCTTTAATAGGTGCTGCTGCAAATTCATTATTATATTTTGCAAATACAGCTGCAACAGGAGTTTTATTTGATAAACTTAGAAATAAAAAAGCAGATGCTGATGCAGCGCAAAATGAATTTGTTTTAACAGCAACAGGATTAATTACAGCAGGAATTGCTTTAAATTATAGTAAATTAGCTGCAGGAATTTTAGCAGGATCTTCATTAATTGATGCTGCATCAAATCAATTTATAAAATCTAAAAATGAAAAAGCAGATCAATGGGTTCATGGATTAACTAACATAGCAAGATTATATGCAGGATATTTAACAATTGATGCAGTAACTGAACAAATGCATGCAAATGCAGAAACTGTAGGTCAAATGGATGTAGGAGATTTAGCTGCAGAACTAGGGAAAGATTATGCAATTAGAACTGGAGCTGGAGCTGGAGCACCTGTAGGTGCAATGTTTTTAGGAAATATTAAAGGAAAAGGACATAGAGTAGCTGCATTAGGAACTATATTACTTACATTGTATTTACAATCTGGATGTGCACCGGCACCAAGTGAAACACCTCAACCTGAAGGATATAAACCCGTAGCAGAACCAGAACCAACTCCAACACGAGGACCTGTTGAAATTCATGAAGCACCAACTCCAGATACAGAAATTGATACTGCTGGTGTTCCAATAGAAAGTGTAGAACCTGATCCGACAGCAATTGTACCTGAAGTTGAACCAGTTCCTGAACCACCACCATATTGTACACCAACACCAACAACAGAAGCAGTAGGACCTACAGAAGTTGCTACACAAGTTGCTACACCATCACCAACATACGAACCTGTTGAGGGATCTGAACAAGAGTGGTTGAATGGAGGATGGCATTTTTCATTATATTTTCAAAAAACAGGTGACGATAATGCAGGTCCTGCAGCAGGATCCTTTACATATACTAATCCAGCATTGGTTCTAAATCCCGGTATAGATTATGTACTTATGAAACTTAATGGAGCATTAGAATATGATTTTGCTAATCCTCTTGAATTTGTAGGTGAGGTTTTAGAAGATAAATTACAGTTTGATATAGCAGGTTTAGGAAATATGGCTGATTTTAAAGTTCTTAGAAAAATGTCTTCAAATGAATATGCTGAATGCCAACTTGAAGGAATAGAATTACCTATTGCAGCAATAAACGGGGATGATGTATATATCCAAGTTGAACCAAGCCCAGATATTTTAACTTTGAAACCTGCAGTTCCTTTAGTAAATGTTGCTGATGATGGGTCAACCACTGTAACTTATTCAGCTGATGATGGATCTACAACAACAGTTGTTATCACAGATCCAGATCCTCCGGTAGATCCTGGAGATGATATTATCATTGATGATTGTACAGAAGGAGTGGACTGTGATTAATTTAAATACTAAAATATTTAAAGTTTTAAAATACTGTTTTCTGTAATGTTAAAAAAAAGAGTTATTTTATCACTACTATTTTTGTTTTACATGATATTAATCTCTAGTTTTTCTTATGCAGAAATTTATAAAAAATTCATTTGGGAGAATGAACAAAATCAACCAGTTACAGATGTAATTGTAATTGGCTGGAAATGTGTTGATGAGAGTTGTGTTGATGTTACTTCAATGATTCCTTCTTTAGCTCCAAATGGAAAATCTTCAGGTGGTAATAGTTTTTATGATGTTACACTTGCTGAGCCAGGTATATATTTACTAAGATTTTTTCCCTCGAATTATTTGTCCGGAAGAGTAAAATTTGCAGTTTCAGGTACAGGAAGGAAAAGTGACTATACAATTAACTCTTTGAAAATAGCACAAAATTGCAAAGCAGAATTTACACAAGCAATTCAAAGTTGCGCGGAAGCTGGATTTCCGATTAGTATTTTAACAGATACTGAACTTGAAGCAACAACCCAATCTGCACTTTCCACTGGTACATCTCATTATCCCTCTCCAGAATATAACGATTGGATTAATGCAACAACAAACATGTTCGCAGATGTAAAAAAAGTTGGTGCATCTACTTCAGAAAGTGGATTTCCTAAAACTGATACATGGGGAATAAGTGGAAGTACAACTCACGACTTCGAATTCCTCTGGGAAACAAGTAAAGACACTGCACCAGGTCAATATGAAATTACAATGATTTCAACTGTTCCTGATAATAAGTGTGATCAAGCAACAATGGTTCCTGTTGAGCAAACAATGACCATAACTTTATCACCTTCACCAGATACATGTAGATGTGAAATAAGTGATTTTTCTGTTTCTCAAAGTGAATTAACTGATACAAGTTATAGGGTTAATTTTAATGGAAAAAAACTAATGGAGTTTCAAGATTGGGATTATACTTATATTGATGAATGTAATTTACAAGATACTTCTTTAGCTGAAGTATTTATGTTTATGTCAGATTATACATTAACTATAACTGATAGAGATTCTGACGCAGTTGCTTATACTGTTACAGATAGATTTGGAAAAAACGCAGTATCTAATACACCTCAAGATTTTACAGTTTCATGGGAAACAACTAATCCAGGTGATTATAGTGCAAATTTATCAGTAGTTTCTATTGATACAACCAATAAATGTAATAATTTTGGAACATCAACATCTCAAGTTAAAACATTTCAAATTGGTGAAGATTTAGATAATGATGACCATTATGTAACATCAAACAACAATAATGAAGATTGTGATGACTCAGACAATACTATTTATGATGGTGCAACTGAAATACCTGATGGAAAAGATAATGATTGTGATGGGCAAACAGATGAAGGATTTACTTGTACTCCTGGTGACTCTAAACCTTGCTCAGAAATATTTCATGGAATTTGTGGTGTAGGACAAGCAGATTGTGTGAACGGCCAATGGCAAGGATGTCCAGCAGCACAAAATGAAGTTTGTGATAATGATCAAGACGATGATTGTGATGATTTTATTGATTGTGCTGATATTGAAGATTGCACTTCTTTTTTTGAACAAGCACTTCACTTTTATCCATGTCAATATTCTCCTGGTGACATCAGTTGTGAATCTGGATATGGTAATGCAAACAAAGACGCAAGTGATGGATGTGAATGTGAAATCACTAATTTTGGAAAAGAAAAATGTGATGGAGATGACAATGACTGTAATGGAGTTATTGATGATCTTGCTGATAAAGATATTCCATTATGTGATGAAGCATCTAGTGGTTTAGGAATTTGTAAAGATCAAAAAAAGACTTGTGTAGGCGGAGAATTTATTTGTTTAGACATAAAACAAAATGAAACTTGTGATTTACTTGATAATGATTGCGATGGAAAAATAGATGAGACTTGTGATTTAGATAAAGATAATTACGCTAATATTTCTATTGATTGTATTAATTCATTTATTGATGGAAATAATATAGAAAGAGCATGTAATACCTTTGGAACAGATTGTGATGATTCAAATAATGTAGTGTATCCAGGACAAGAAGAAATTTGTGATCAAATTGATCATAATTGTAATGGGCAAGTCGCTGAAGGATGTGAATGTAATGAAGGAGATCCAATTGGCTGTGATCCAGACGGAGTATGTGCTGAATTAGAATTATTTTGTGGGTTAGATGGGTTTATTCCTTCTTGTGATTATTCTAGTTTATTAGATTATGAAGTAACAGAAACAAAGTGTGACGGAAAAGATAATGATTGTGATGGAAAAATAGATCAAGAAGATGGTTTAGCAAATTGTTGTAGTACTGGTGCTACTAAGAGTTGTATTAAAACCTGTGCAGACAAAAAACAAATTCAAGGATCATTTAAATGTGAAAATAATGAATGGGGAAATGAATGTGTTGCAGATTGTGGTGATAATATTGTGCAGAGTTATAATTTAGAAATTAATGTTCCTGTTGCAGATCTTACATATAAAACTTGCTACGATGAAACTTATATTAAACTTGATTATGATTTTGATGGAAGTGATTCATGTAGATATAAGTTAAATACAGGACAATATAAAGGTGTAACTGACACAATTAAAGCAAAAAAAGGACAAAATGATTTAACATTAAAATGTGGAGATACACAAAAATCAATCATATTTCATTTGATCAATCAAGACAGTTGTGAACAAGTAGATAGTGTTGTTGATGATGATACAATTGACACATTTGAAGAAGAAGGTGACGGATATTACTCAGATGAAGATTTATTAAAAGGTGAAGAAACAGGAAAACACATTGAACAATCATATAGTTTTAGTTATGATGAAGAATCTGGAATGACTGATATTGAAATTAATTTAAATCCTCAAAAAAATCTAGGTGAAGCAAATTATCACTTATATATTCCTAAATGTTTAGCAGAATATATTGATGAAATTGAGTTTGAAGTAGAAGATTATAAAATAATTAAGGAAGACTCAATAATTGCTTGGCATTTTGCAGAAATGGATAGACCTGCAAATTTTAATTATAGGGTTAAAGGAAAGATATCAAAAGATTGTCTTGAAAATATTAAAGGAATGGCTATAGCAGATATGATTGATTATACTGAACCTAGTCCAATGACACCTATATTAATAGGTGTTTTAATAGTTTTAGCAATTGTTGCGACTGTTTGGATGGAAGTAAAATTTAATAAACTTCATTTAGGATTTAATAAACCTAAAACAGGAAGCAATGAAGAAACTATACAAGCTTTGAAATATCATTGGGAAGACAGAATTAAAGCTCAAGGTTTTGCAAACAAAGATCAAGCAAAAACATATATGGAACAACTTAATTTACCTAAAGATGTTATAGAACATGTTCTTAAAAATTTTAAATAAATAAAAGAATTTTTTAGTCATTTTTTGTCTTGCCGTAGTAGTCTTATTTTATCTTTGTTTCTTTATAAATCTCTTAAGAAACATTTTTATATTACGTTGACAATAAAATATTGTTTACTACAGGGGGTATTATAGTAATTCTTTACAATGGTTCGTAAGCGACGTAGGAAAAAAAATGCAATATTAAATCAAAAAACCAAGTTAGTCTTGTTTGGTTTAGTAATATTAATAATTTTAAGACAATATTTTATTATAATTGTTTTAATGTTAGTATTTACTATCCTTGGTACAGCTACACTACGAATAACTAGATTTGTTCCTCATATAAGTATTGAAACAGTTAGTGCTTCAGCTATTTTATTTGGATATGTATGGGGTTGGAAAATTGGACTAATTTTTGGATTTGGGGCGGGAATGTTTGGAACAATTTATAATGGTTTTTTGAAATTAACAACTATGGTTAATGCTATGTTCATGGGAGTTTGTGGAATTTTTGGCGCAATATTTGCGTCACTAGGTTTTTCATTTTGGTGGGCTTTTTTATTAACATACATAGTTAGAGCGAATTTAGGTTTTTTTGTATTTCAATTAATTAAACCGGATTTACTAGAAAATGTTATTCATTCATATGGAGACGCACTTTTTAATGTTTTAATTGTAAGTCAAATTATGGCAGCAATCTATAGGTTAATTCTTCCAATTGCTTAAGATTCATCGTCTACAGTAAAGAGTCTAGAATCATTAACTTTAAAGAGTCTAATTCTAGCTCCAGCATCAAGCCAGCCATGTGCATAATTTAATGCTGCAAAAGCATTTACATAATTTTTATTTTTATAAAAAAAATTTGCATCAGAAAAATACCTAGAAGCCATATCAAAGAAATCTTTTGCTTGATCTAATCTTGTATTGTCAAAATTATCTTTAACTTTTTGTAAAGCTTCATTAGTTACAGAAAAGTATTTTTTTAGCTTTTCTTCAGTGATTAAGTTATTCATTATTTGGAGGAAACTATTAGATTCTTTTTATTTTTTTGTAATTTTGTAATATTTAGTATACATTTTTCCATATTAATATACGAAAATATAGAAATATTTATATATCTACCTTGACTCTTAATTTATAGAATGGGGGTAAATAAAAACCAAAATGAACTAAAGAGGAAACTTGCGACCTATTTTTTATTAGCTTTTGGTTTTGTAATTAGTGGTTTTGTAATCATGCTTTTATTTAATGTTTCAGATTATGGAATAACAATTGCATCTTTTGGAGCAACAATATTTATGATTTTGTCAAGAAGTAATTTGTCAAAGAAAAAAGTATATGGTTCTTATATGTTAGCAGCAGCTATTGGTTTTTTATTTTCAAAGATTACTACAATAGCCTCTTTAAATTTAACTTTAGCTACAGTTTCTTCATTTGTTATTATGACTCTTTTGGAATTTCAACACGCTCCAGCATTAGGTCTCTCAATGGCTATGGTACTAAATAAATTTCCACTTATGACTGATATAATTATCCTTTGTTGTATTTTATTTATTATTACTATGACAATTGTTTTAAAAGTAGTCTTACAAAAACCTGAAAAAGTTCTAGCAGTATTTAATTTAGATAGAAGAAAAATTAAATGGGATATGTAATTTAACCTTTACTAAATAAAGCAGTGGTTGTTGCACCTAATACTCCACCACTTAATCTTGGATAAGAATTTCCAAACATATATTGAATATATTCTAGGTTAACAGTGTTTACTAAATCTTGACCCATTTGTAAAACATCATTATTACCTGCATAATTTGAAAGAATATGTGCCATGTCTGCACCAACATAAAAGCCTATACCTACTTGAAGTAATTTTCTAAATTTATTTCCATGAGGCAATATTTGATTTGTACCAACAAAAGCAAGAGCAGCTGAAGTATTTGTTGCAAGTAAATCACCATATACAGCAAAATCTGGATTTCCAGTAATCATAGTAGCCAAGTGTCCTACACCTTTAAAAGCTAGATGAGAACCCAATGTTGCAGCACTATAATTTACAAATTTTCTAAACTTCTCATTATCTTTGTAGTGCTCCTTTACTTTTGATGACAAATTTGCTATGACATTTCCCATGTAGATGTTTTATTTTAACTAATATATAAATATTATTACTTTACAGTGACAATAAAATAGAAATATTTATATATATGTAGTTATGATTTAGGATTAGGTGATAATTATGGATAATCAAAATCAAGAAAAATCATTAAGAAGAAGAATAGCAGAAGAAGTTTTTTCAGGAGTAGTTTTAGGTAATTTACCTATTGAAAGTGTTCAATATTTATCAAATGAATATGATTGGGTAAATGATATTGTTCAAGAACGATTAAAAGGTTTTAGAGATGGAACTTATTCAACAGTTGGTTCAATTGTTGAAGTTGGAGTAGGTGTAGGCGCAATAGCTACAGATCACCTAACTTTAGGAGCAGTTTTAATTTTTGATGGTGTTGCAAATTTTATTGCATCAGGTTATGAAAAAAAAGAAGACCTGTTATTGGAGAACGCAACAATCAATAATTTATCAGAAGGTAATGGCCATATGGGTTCAGCAATACTAAATATTCCGTATTTGATTAAGGATGGGATCAGTAAAGTAAGAGAATATCGATCAAAAAATGATACTTCGTAATATCTTCTTTATTTTTTTTAATTAATAAGATTTTTATACTTAATTAAGTAAACATCTTCTATTATGAAACATGAAGATTCACTTTTTATATCAATATTTATAATGTTTTTAGGATTTTTGATTTTTACACTTAATATGGTGAATCAGAAAATTCTCATATTTTCATATTTAAATTCAATATATGTCTTAGCATTTTTTGGAAGTATTATTATTAGTATTATTGGACTAGGAATGCTTTTATTTTGGCATGTAGAAAATAAAAAACCTTTTTTTGAAAAGACAAAGCAAAATCATTTTCCTAACTATTTAGGAATTGGCATGGTACTAGTTTTTATTGGACTTACAGTTTTAATTAAGTACGCAAAAATTCACTTGATCATTTATATTATGTCTGCGTCTATAAGTATTATGGGGATAATATTTTTATTATTAGGTCTAGAATATTTTATAAGAGAAGTGTTTATTCAAAAAAGCGAATAACATTTCTAAACTTCATCTTAACGAGTTTACTTGGATCTAGAGATTTTTTTCTAATTTCAAGTAAGGCAGATTCTACATTAGAACTGCCAAAGGGAATAAAAAATCCTGCTTTCATTTCAAGTGTCCTTATTTGCATAAGTCCAAAATATCTAGCGATAATTGAAGCAGCTGCAACTTCATAGTATTTTGACTCAGCTTTAGTCTCCATTATATTTCCTACAGAACACCCAGGATATTTATCAACAATATGGACGGCTGTTCTGGCTAATTTAGTATAGCATTTTTTATGTAATAAATCCATAATTTGGGTGACATTCATTTTAACATTTAATTTGTTATAATCTTTAGGAGATAAGTTTTCTACGTGATAGTTTTTTGGATATTTTTCAATTAATGTTTTTGCTAATTTTACTATGTCAGGATTTAACATTGATTTAGAATCTTTTACACCAAGTTCTTTTAAATTATTTCTAATTTGGTCATCGGCTTTAAATCCACAAACAACAAGTCCACCAAAAGTATCTCCTTTTAGTGTTTCATCAGTTCCTACAGCTACTCCTGAAAATTTTGGTTTTTTTCCAATACCTAAATATTCAGCAATTTTTTTAGTTTCTTTAATATTATTACTTGAACCTTGAATTAATAGCTTTCCAGTTTTATATAGAACAAGAGTTGAAATTCCTTTATATCTAGCAATTTCTTTTTCAGATTTTATAGGGAGTTCACTAAATCCATATTTTTTGATTTTTTTTAAACTTGATTCGTTAACATTGTCAATACTTACCATTTTAAAATCCCTCGTCAATTGTTTTTAAATATTCTTTAACTCTATTTATAATGCTTGGAATTAAAAATTTCTCAATTTTATCTTCATAAATATCTATTAAATTTCCAAATTCAGTTATTCTATAATCATTTTTAATTTTTTCAACTAATAATACTTCTCGAAGTCTACGAATTTGTCTTCTAATATTTGAAGCAGCACTTCCATTTAGATCAAGTTTTTCTGAAGTTCTAAATTCAATAACAAGTTCTCTAACTTTTTCACTACTAATAAATTCATTTGTTTTTTTTGCTCGTAAAAATACATATAATACATCCACGATAACATCTCTAGAATCTCCAGGATTTAAAAGACCAAAACTTAAACATAGTTTTCTGACAATTTCTCTTTTACTTAGGTTATATGGTTTTTCATATCTTCTTAATGTAATTTCACAAAGTGGAGTATCAATTGATTTTTTTTTCATGATAAAAATATTTAATTTTTAATAAGTATATAAAATTTTTGATTATAACTTATTATCATAAAAGTAGTGTAATGCATTCCAATACTTTTACTTTATTTACAAAACTACAAACTATTAAAGAATAAAGTTTTTAAATTAAAATGTATTCTAATATACTAAATTCTATATTAATATAGCAAATGTCAAAGAGAAAAACAAAAAAAAAATCAGAATTAAAATCATTTATAGAGAATAAAATTAGTGGTCTAAATAAAACTGAAAAAATTCTATATACAGATTCACTTTATGGTACTGATTCTGCTACAACAGCTATTAAAAATAGATTCAATTCAACTTTTATAATTCCTTTTGCTTTAGCACTTAATGCACCACCGGCATTTATTGCTTTAATTAGTTCAGTTCCACTTTTAGTAGGAAGCTTTTTTCAATTATTTGTTGCTGATTTAATGAAAATAGTTAGAAGAAGAAAAGAAATAATTGTTTTTACTTCACTTTTAGATGCCATGCTTTGGATTCCAATTTTATTGATTCCCTTTTTATGGAACAATAATTATGTACTTCTACTAAATATAATAATTTTACAGTCAATTGCATTATCACTTCTTAGGCCTTTTTATAATAGTTTAATTGGTGACATTATGCCTATTTACAAAAGAGGAAAGATACTTGGTAATATGAATATGATTTCAAGTGGTGCTGCTTTTTTTGGAAATTTATTATTTGGTTTTATTTTAAGCTTATTTGAGAACATAAACATTTTTATGGGGTTTGCGATTATATTTTTTATTCAAGCAATTCTTAGGACATTTGCAGCTACTGTTAGAGCAAGGTATACAGATAAGCCATTAGATCTAGGAAATAAGATGCAGTCATTACTTAATTTTGGAAAGAATTTAAGAAAAACAAATTTTGGAAAATTTGTCTTATTTTCGAGTTTAATTCAATTTGCTTTAGGTGTATCTAGACCCTTTTTTGCACCTTATATGTTAGAATATTTAGGTTGGAACATGATGACTTTTACTTTAATTACAAGTGCATCAATAGTTTCAAGTTTAGTAGTTTTAAAAGCATGGGGACAACATATTGATAAAAGAGGAAGCAGATGGATGCTTTCAATATCAGGGCTTTTAATTCCTTTTTTCCCATTACTTTGGATATTTTTTAAAGAGCCAGTATACTTTTTATTTTTTCAATTTATCACTGGAGCAGTATGGGCAGCTTATGATTTAAGCACAGCAACATTTATCATGGATGCAACAGATAGAAAATCTAGAATTATTTTAAATGCATATTATCATTTTTTTTTAGGTGTATTTATTTTTGCAGGTTCGATGTTAGGAGGTCTAATTAT
>Ga0233437_1001981_pt1 | contig 33598 bp, 46 predicted proteins | sample SI_122_August201_FD_182714 | JGI IMG/M metagenome (GOLD analysis project Ga0233437, IMG submission 182714) | Seawater microbial communities from Saanich Inlet, British Columbia, Canada - SI_122_August2016_200_MG | ecosystem: Environmental > Aquatic > Marine > Inlet | place: Canada: British... | reverse complement strand
CGGAGATAACCAGGTTCGCACCTCGTATCCTCCCAACCATCTTATTACTCTCAAGAATCTGCTTACCCATGGTCTTGCCAATGGCATCGCTCAGGGCGCTTTCTTTCTCAGTTGTATTGACAACCTCATTCCCATTCTTGAACCCAGTCAAGTGGATACCGTCCGATGTTTTCTCCCAGTCGATTGTGTCTACAGCATCCTGAAGAGCATCGTTATATCGCTTGACATTTGTCTCGCCTGTGTCCCAGGTGATGGCATCGTAGCCGTTCTCTGAGGCATAGCGGATCATGCGCTTCATTGCCATCATAGACCAGGTAGTCTTGAATGGGGCATTGGGTACACCGCCCCTTTTGTAGCGTCCGTCTTTGAGCTTCTCTTTTATCTGTTTCTCTATAAGTGGGTTGACATCCTCTGTTCCCTTGGGAGCCAGGATGAACTCAGTATTTCCATCAAGCTGGTAGTGATAGACATCAAAGTCATTCGCATCAAGGATGTTTTCGCCCCTGGAGTGGTTCCTTAGGTTCTCAGATAGAACGATATCTGCGCCACTTCTGGGGAGCATCTTTGTGACCTCTGAGACAGACTTCAATAATTGTTTAAGGGATTTGATTTGTTTCTGATACCCGAAATCTACTGGGACTTGTTTGGTAGCTTCTTCCTTGGTCAGCCCCTTCTCTTGCATCAGCCATTCGATCTCAGCAGTACGTCCCTCTCGACCCTTCTGGTGCCAATCGCTCTGGACTTCAGCTATGTGGAGAACCTTGCGACCATCTGAATCGGTTCGGGTGTCGAAGCGTACATGAGCCAGGATGTTCTCTTCTGGGAAGTGGTTGCCTACGAATCCCTTCTTCCGATCACGGAGGGAATAATTTCTTTCCAGGTTACCGTTTGCTCCCTGCACCGCTGTGTTGCCTGTAGCTGGTAACATTCCAAGCGACTGTAAATATTCAAGGGCTTCTGTTTCTTGGTCTTCTCTAAATAGTGCTGGCTTATTTTCTTCAACTGGCAATCTCAGTAGTAGCTCACGGTAGTCCTCACCGCCCTTTGTGACCCAGCCAGAGAACTTGGTGCTTTGCACGTTTGCAGGGAGGTCTTCCAGCTCAAAGTATTCATCTATTGAGTTTTGGGCTTCTTCCCTTGAAGTAAAAACTTTTGGAGATATGTGTCCATCCTCAGTCCTCTTTATTCGGAAAGAGCCATCTTCCTCAAAAATCTGGAAGAAGTTTTTGGTGATCTCATTCAGGTTCCCACCCATATCCAGGTCAACATTGTAGCCCAAGGCATCAGCTTGATCTACCAGCTGTCCAGAATTTATCTCAGCTGAATCGTACTGGTCGATAAGATGGCGCATATCGTGAGGAAGCGAGTCATAAGTGTAGGACTGTTTGCCCTTGCCACCCAGCATGGTTTCTTCGATCTGAATTTCATTCGATTTGAGGTAGTCCAGGATAGCTTCTTTGGTGACAGAACCATCTTGATCCTGGAGCCATTCTTCGACACCAGACCAGGCTAATTCTTCCTTCTTGACTCCAGCTTGCTTGCGGATCACAGCGATCCATTGCGCTCGTGGAGCTTTATTTTGTTTTAGATTCTCAACGGCTGTGGTTAAGCCAGAATAGTACCAGGGCTTTACGTTCTTGAGCTGGAACGCGACCTTTTTAGGAGTCGGGAGATTACTCTTGCCATCTGTTTTGCTGGAGGGAAGTCCACTTTTTGAACCGCGCCCGATGGGTTTGACGGTTCCGTTGGTTTCCTTGACAATTCTTTTTGCTTCGATCTCATAATCAGTCTCCTGTTGTCCCTTTGAAGAAGTCGCTCCGAATTTAGCATAAAACCGCTTCTCTGGAAACCAAATAATTGCCTGGGCATCAGCTACAGTTAATCCTTCAATCTTAGATTTCTTGACCACTTCATTCATCACCTTGCGGAGGAACTGGCGGTCTGAGCCACCCTTGGGTACTTCCTGGGAGAACTCATGCCTCAGAGTCACCGACCTGGAGGCGTTGTTCAATTTTGTTTTCTTCTTGAATCCTCCACGAGAGAATAAATTGTAAACCTTTTTCGCAGTAGCGATGAGCTTGGCATCGTTGTTCAGATCATCCCTGGTCAACCCATAGAGTTTCATCTGGGAAGGGCTGGTCATTAATGCTCTTCTGAAGTTCTTCAGCTGAGTGACTATGCTTTTACCTGGGACAAGATCGCCTCTGATACGTCCGACAGTCCTCATGAACCAGCGATCCATAGTCAGGGCATCGAAGTGTCCATTCAGGTTCGCCAGGAACCCTCCACCGATCTTAGAGCCGAATATCACGCTACCCATCAGTCGAGTTGCTTGAGCCTCGTCATTCACCTTATAGCCAGCATCCTTCATTTCCTTGACGGTGTACTCAGTATTCAGGAACTCATGTAAGTCCTCAACGCCCATCTCTTCGACCAGCTCGTTGTAATACTTAAAGCTTTTAGCCATAGCTGGAGCTTCAGGCCCACCAATAGGGAACTTCCGTGGGAACTTGCCAGTTTCTTTCCAAGTCTCATATGCTGAGATGGCGTTGGATAGATTCTCTGGGACTGCGGTGCCATTACTTGTGATCGCCAGGGCGACCTTGAAAACTTCCTGGCTTACAGGATCAGACTTCAACTCAGGGAATACCTGTGATAGGTAATCAAGAGCGTTCACAACCTTCTTGGAATACCAGCCAACAGCCTTGTCGTTATTACCGACTTCATTTTTGAGTTCGGTAGAGATGACATTGGATATAATATCAATAGATTCTTTGGTCTGTTTGGTGAGGTCTACACCTAAGCGTTCAGCCTCATCCAGCGCCCTCTTGTTCAAATATTTCTGGAAGGGGAGCTTACGCATCTTACCCTCACCTGGAATCTTATCAACTGTGAGATTCCCACCGTCTTCAGCTTTCAGCTGGTGCAGGATTCGGGGATCGGAGTCGGAGAAGGTGCCTTTGTTGTATACAGACTTGATCTGCTCTGGCTTGAATACGATGTGGTGGCGAGTGTCCTGGTCGATGCCCTTCATTGGCGATCCATAAGAACGACCCTGACCATACTGCATATAGGCATCTTCAATGATACCATCGTAGCCAGCTTCTTCCAGGATCATCCTGACGACATTACCAGCCTCACCTGTTCCCACAGATTCAGAGACTTGGCTAACAAAATTGAATTTACTCAATCCCTCAAGCATATCTGATCTGAGTGTTGCCATCAGCTTAGGGACATCGCCCATACTTACAAAGTCCAGCTCTTCTTCTCGATTAAGGACTTTCTCAGTAGCCTCTAAAAGGGCTACACCCTCACCCTGCTCTTTGGGATAGGCATCTGAGTAATAACTCTCGTCAGCGTACTCCTGGACAGCTTCCAGCCATCCTTCAGGATCGTCTTTATAGTCAGCCTTATCCAGCTCATCCTTCGCCATATCTCTGTAATATTTGTAATCTGGCTCTGCTATCAGAGAAGAGTCGTAGCCAGGTTGAGACATATCAAAAGGTTTCTTCATCTTCACATAGGCAGGGATCACATTGGGAGCGCCACCATGAAGCTCTTTAGTGGCTTGCTCGTAAGCTTCCTCTTCAGTCATCTCTTTCGGATCATCACCATAGAGGGCATCATCAAGGATTAATTCAGCCCTACTCCCAATCCTGGAGGTAAGGTCTGGGGCATTCTCTCCAGCATAATTGATACTGGCATCCTCTGGGGATGTGGTGAAATAGTAGGCTTTTCCCCAGGAATTGGTTTCATTGCCCCGATCTGGACTGAAGGCTTCAATATCGTGGGTAGTACCGTGGTACAGTGGCTCCATAGGAGTTACAGAATCTTTAGACCATTTCTTGAACTCTGGAGTCTTCTTGACCTTCTCCAGCTGGCGTACCTGGAACTGGACATTAGACTTAGGCTCACGAATCATAGATTCGCTTATCCTAAAATCTTTTTCCCTACCCTTGTTCTCAGTAAATCCGAACCGTTTATAGAACTTAACAAGGCGTGATCTACTCGTTGTTCCGTGGTGGTCATCCTTTTGTCCAGGAGATAAAATAATTCTCTTGCCAGTCCTGTCTGCGATAGCAACAAGCTTCTCCATAAAGGAAGACCCGACACCGCCCCTACGGTTTTCTTTCGGGACAATAATTGAATTGAGTTTTATATCTCCAGAGGCTGTCTCATAGACACTCACGACAGCACCATCTTTTTCGTATTCCGTCTGCAAGGCTTTGAGGTCAGGCTTTAACTGGAACTGTGTCTGTTTGCTTGTCTTAGTGTCATTTTTGACACTCGCTCCACCAGCTTTAGCTACCACACTTGAGGCGATCTCTATGGCACGATCCAGGGCTTCTTTATCTTTAAACAAATCTTTGACCTGGTTCATCTCATCGATGTTGCCAGTCATCTTCTGGGAGACTTTCTTCAGGAACTGGATCAGTTTTCTCATCAGCTCTGGAGATTTAGCTTCGACCTTTTCCCAAAAGGATTCTTCCTGGAACTGCTCACCGACAAAGTCATTCATGACCTCTTTGGTCATCTCATCACGAGTCAGGACTCTATCTACCTCACCAGATTTCAGTTTCAGGTCATAGAGTGCGCCCAGAGCATCGATCTTGGTATTCAGCTTTGTCTGATCCATCTCATCAATGACAGACAGTAATTCTTTATATAATTCTGGCTTAGTAGCTTCCAGATCGTGGATTAATTCATGACCGATTACAGTCATTAGTGGGTTGGATGCCTTGCGATCCACAAAGATCACTCCATCCTGCCCCTGGAGCTTGGCTCCATTGTGAGGCATACCATCAACCATAACGACATCAACACCCAGGGCTTTCTTACTGACCTCTTTGAGCTTCAGCTCCTGGTCACTTAGATCAGATACTCCCACCTCAGTCCCAAGCTCTTGGCTAAGTGCAGAGGCATACTTGATATCCGTTTGTGGAGGCTTATGCCGTTTACCAATGTTGGTATCGATGTTTTCGTCCTCACCAGAATAGTTCTTTCGCTTTGGCTCAGGTTTAGCTTTCGCTGAAGTCTCTCCGACCTCTTCCTCTGCAATCTTAGCATCCTGTTGCTCCTTTGTAAAAACTTTGTTGACGATCTTGCCACCAGTACCCATGGTCAGACCGCCAATTCCTCCTCCGTATCCAACTTCTACCAGGCGCTTTTTAATCTCTGCACCTGAGACATCTCTGTATCGTTTCTCACCCATAATAGTAGTGAACTCTTGACCTACTTCAGTCAGAGTCTCTGTGATGATCTGGGAGAGGACAGCATTAGAAGTTGCTTTTGTGACTTCCTTCTCAACGAGTTTACGACCAATTACCTTGTTGAAGATTTTTCCAAGCCCAGCCTTCTTCCAAAGGTTCGACATGGGGAGCATCTCTAAACCGCCATTAATGACTCCGACTATCCTACCTATCTTAATGGACTCATCTACACTTAAACCGCCTTCAAGAGCATCCTTGTAAGCCTCACCGCCTTCTACAGCATAGGTGTAGCCAAATGCACCAACTCCAGCTCCTACTGGGTTCCCACCAGAGGCGATATATCCAATAGCTCCAGATGACATAGCTCCCAGCATATGAGGGGCTAACATACCTAAGGTCTGACCGATATAGGCTGGATCAAAGGCAGTCTCCCAGGAAAGTTCCATTCGGTTCTCTTGCCATTCAGGATGGTCTTCAATAATCTTTTCTTGAATCGCTCTCATATCACGGACTTGTTTCAGGAAATTGTTATCCTGGTTCCGCTTGGTGGCTTCAGCGCGATCTGCTGTCGTTACCTTGAGTTCAGGTAGTGGAGTTGAGATACCAGAGTCCTTCTCCATCCTCAGGAGGCGGTCAGGTCTTTGGCGTTCACGAGCAACGCTCTCAGGAGTGTGTATAAGATGGGATTCTACAGTAGCCAGGAATGCTGATTTAGCTTGGGGAACTGTAGCTTCAAATTCTTCTGTGGTTCTCTCCCAGGGATTCTGTTCGTCATCTTCCTGGTTCTCAGCAACTTTGCCCATAGCATCATAGACTTCCCTGGATTGGCGCTGTTTGATCTCTTCAGCAGTCAGATATACTGGACTGGTTTTTTTCCTCGCTTCAAGACGGATGTCATCTGCGATCTTCTTTATATCCATCCCAGCTATATTGACTTTTCGACCAAGTAGAGATTCGGGCATATTACCTTCTATATTTACTGAATTTTGGACTCATTCTTCTTTTGTTTGGATCGACATCACCAGCCTGTGCTTGTTCCAGAGTCTGGACATCAAATAGATTCTTATCCCCAGCCTGGGCTTCACCTATAGTCTGGTATGGTAGATTGCCGTTAACCCCTGGAAGAGTAATATCCTGACCTGGCATCATAGGAGCCTGTCCTTCCATGGTCATCCTCTGGGTAAATTCATGATCTTCACCAAAGGGGTTCATGCCTGTAACAAGTTGAATTTTACCAGCCATACTTTCAAGTGTCTGACCAGCTGGGATATAAGGTTTTAGTTCCTCTGCGGAGAGTTGTTGGGCTGTCTGGTAAGCCAGGCGCTCCTGGTACGATCCCTCAGGGTTGGTTGGCTCATAGCCTTTTCCCAATTCAGCCATAAGATCGTTGAATGTTTCGTCCACTTTATAATTGTAAGCATCAACGACTTGCTCGTACTGGGCGAGTTCCCCGAAGATTATATCCATGTCAGGGTCTTTGCCAAATACATCTGGGAAATTGCGAATCTGATTCACATAGCCCATAGTGTCCTGCTTGGTTGAAATCGATCTGTTCAAGGCTTCTCTGGTTGGGTCAGGTTTAGGGATATATTCATCACCAAGCTTCTCTTGCTCATCGAGAGCTTCGTCAGTAGCATTAGGGTCTGGGAGAGCTGGGTCTATGAGCTTCTTATTCAAATCTATGATATCTCCAGCCACCCTATCGGTAACCTGTGTTGCAGTCTGCCCACGCTTAGACTCACGCTTTTTCTTTATATCAAGCTGTGAATGGAATTTGTTCTCGTCCGTGAGGTCTTCAGTCACATAGTCAAGAGGTTCACCATCGACCTCTAATTCACCACGAGCCTGGTTCCTGTCAAATTCAGCTTCATCAGCCTTTAGCTTTTTGCTATCGAAACGGAGCTTGTTCCTGGCGTACCGCTGTTTGGCAGTTTCTGGTTTCTTCTCAGGAGCCATTGCCTTCAGGAACGCTTGTAGTTTCTCATCTGCCATGGTTCACCTACTTACTTGAGAGATATTGGAGATATTTATAAGCCATTTTATATTCCATCCCAGAGTCAAGGAGTTCAGCAAAGAGCTTCTTGGGTTCTTTGTGGGTGGCGTAATTATTAGTAGCGTTGACTACTGAGGGCTGACTGGCAATCCGTTCCGCTTCAGCTTTAAACCTCTCAGCTTCCAAGGTTGTCTTAGCCCTATATCTGGATGCCTCCAGCTCCCTGGCGGTCTTGTTCTGCGTCTGTTCAGTCTCGTATCTGGATTGGTTCTCAGTTGTAGTAGCATCGTAGCGTTCTTTTTCCAGAGCTAAGGCATCATCCTGTCTGCCCTGCTTGTATTTACCCATGGCGTACTCAGCTCCAACATTGGCAAGGTCACCGACAACACCAGCATTCAGGGATCGTCTATTGGCTTTGGTTTCCTCGTTGTAGGCGGTTCGGAGTTCAGCATCCTGGAGTCCAGCATCGATCTTGGACTGGGCGTTTTGGGCAGAGAGTTTGCGCCTGGTATAGCCTAATTGCTTCATTCGCTCAGTATTGGGTGCCTGTAAAGCTCTGGTGCCAGCGATGGAACCGTCCATCCCCTGGTTGATTAGACGATTCTGAGTCCTAGCCCTTATGGTAGAGGATTGGGACGACAAGGTCGCATTCTGTTCACCCATAATCTGGTTCTGGGATTCTGGGGAGATCGCTCCCTCTTTCTTAATCCTGGCAAGCTCTTTAGCTATTGCGGTATTACCATATTTACGCTTAGAGTTCTGATATCGTGAGATACCATACTTAGCCAAGGCTCCACCAGTTTTGAGTAACGCTACTGCTCCTAATGACATCTTAATACTCCCAGGCTACCTCTTCCGCTTTGGTGCGAATGAGCTTGTCACCAACTCGTGTATAGAGATAAGTGCCACCTGGGTCATTTGGATGTATCTGACCAGGCTTCAACTCTACTACAACAGCTTCCCCATTCTTGAGGGTCTGCTTGGTTGGTAATTTCTTCTTAAATACTTTAAGTATCATATTCGACTCCGACTCTTTTTAACTGATTATCATTGGTGCTGGATGCCCAGGAGACTCCGAATTGGAAGTCTTTACCACGTTTCTTGACCACGACTTTTTGCCAATCTGTGCTGGCATTAACTGTCGTAGCAGTAAGGGCTACACCGTCCATATATGGAGTGACTGTCATGGCATCCAAATATGGGTTGAATACCCACAAATACCTAAGGAGTTCATCACGCTCAATTGCAATATTATATTTCTTCGTTATCATGGAGGAAGCTACAGCTGATTCGTTTGTAAAGCTCCTCAGCGAATCATCGGCTTCATCATAGAACATGATGTCAGCATCCTCGTCCAGCGTGATAATATCAATATCTGGGGTCTGGTCGATCTCCCTCCAGACCTTGAATACCGTAGAGTAAGCCCAGACTTCCGATCCTAACGTCCAGAGAATCTCATTCTTAGCCTGGTCATAGGCTCCGACAATGGCTTCCTTCTGGGTCTGGGTGAGCGCCTGGTATTTGTCCTCAATATCCTGGGTGATCTTCAGGCGGTCAGTTGGGGTCTTATCAGTCTCAGCCAGGTTGTTTGCTGTGAGTCCATAGATGCCATCATAGTAGCATACATAAACAGTCCCAATAGCTGATACCATCCCACGCTTGGCGATATTCCCAATATTGTGTGGTGACTCTGAGATAGTCCAGTTTGCAGGACTAACATCGCTCACCTCCATTATTGAGATGCCCTGCTTGAAAGCCACGACTGGACGACCATACAGCTCTTCAAGACCTGTGCCTCCACCGCCTTCACGGTCATTAAATTTCTTTAAATTCCCAACAGGGATTACATCGTATTGCTCTACCTCTGAGTATCCCAGAGCGTCAAGGCGCTCTTCACCTTCGCCACCAGGGTCTAAGATACTGGACAGGGTGAATAGCCTCCCTGACATGACCTTTGCAAAATCTGGGTTGACTTTAATGTATTTAACATTCTGGAGGTTGTAATCATCTCCCTGGGTATTGATAAAATCCAAGATACCAAACAAGTAGTAAGCCCCTGACAGGGTGTAGAATACATATGGTTGTGTGTCCAGATGATACCTGAAAGTAACAAGCTCATCTCCTGCTGATACATACTCAGCATCAATTTCAAGGGCGTATCTCGCAACCTGGAGAACATTCATGGTATTGTCTGAGGCTACTGCTCCTGCCTCTGAAGAGAATACTTGTTCTCCATCTGTTTTCACGCTGGCAACGGCAAGCCCTATCGGGTTAAGACCCCTGAAGTCTACGCTTGTATCTATCAGAACGCTTCTGCCTCCATAGAATCCAGAATCATACCCTGCTCCACCTGAACCTGTCGTTCCTGTGGGGGATAAGAAGTATTGGGCATCGAAAGCTGATGCAGAAGCAAGAGTTGTGGGTGCATCTGTTTCTAATAGCCATCCATCGTCCAAGACTGTTAAGGCTGTAATCTGTCTATATATAGCTGTCTGATCAGCGTTCCCGATATACTTGTTCAATATTGGTGTGCCACCGCCACTTTTTACCCAGACATACAGACCAGTTTTTCCTGTGGTACTGTAGAGGGGTCGGTCTTCTGCCTTGAGCGTAAAATTTATTGATCTTATCAAGGTCGCTACAGCTGATGCTTGCGATCCTGACATTGAGTAGATATTCATCCCTGTGATCCTGGAGCTACTCCGCACGTTGAGTAGGGTCGCATCGTACAGTTTGAGCTTAAAGTATGCTTTATCTACCGCAGTTAATGTTTTTGTGTAGAAGGCAGGACTCAGTAACGATTCTTGGGTTCCATCATAAAGATATGAATATCTCACATATCGAGTCTCTTCATTCCCCCACCCTGCCATTTCAAGGTCTAAAGCCTGTTGCTGTAGTAATAGTGGGCTACCATCTGTCCACACGGTAGGTGTGGTGCCTGTGGCTTCAAAAACCTCGCCTGTGTACCCAACGGCTCCAGAAGCACCGACATTAGAGAAATCATCCGAACCCTTCATCTCAACGATTAAATACTTTTCCCCTGAGACTAACACACCGCTGGTTTGAGGAGTCAGCGCACTATTTGGGTACTCTATTGGGGTTAGTGGTGTTTTATCATAAGCGAGAAACCCTGCTGTTGGGCTGTATAGTTCATCGTAATAGTCCCTGTCAATATATCCATACCACAGCCCTTTAGCCTCGATCAAAGAGGTGAGTGGATCAACACCGATGGCTCCAGCGAGGAACCTTACGATGCCATTTTCCATGATGATAGGGTTCTTGTCGTTCTTGTGGTACAGGTCAAATTCTAAGTCAGTTTCGAGAGCCTGGAACAGCTCGATCCAGCCCATACAGGCACCAAATGAGGCTTCATAAACAAAGTTTGCAGGATACTCTGAGTAGTCAGGGTTGGCACCGAAGGATACATACCTTATGATCTTTGGGTTAGTCGAGGCACTTGATTCCAGATCACCCATAAGGAAGTGTATTGACGTTATGTGATCAGAGGCATCAACACCGCTTGGCAATGTGACCTCGTAAGAAAGTAGTGCTGGGACATAGTATGTTGCCCCAGTTGCAGTATAAAAGACCGAAGCCACCAGGGTCGATCCTTCCGAGATGTATACCTTTGATGAAACGGCAGATTCCACAACATTAGATAAATAATAAAACCCTGTTCGTCCAACATGGGCTGATTGGTAAAGACTCCGAATCGAGTGTGCTGATGAATCAAAGTAAAAGGTTGTATCACCCTCCCAGGCATAAGCAGGGGCAACATACTCTAACAATGCGAAGTATCTATCAGCACCATCATCTAACTCAGCTACTATTGCAAGCCTATCTGGTAAATCGGCTCCGCTTTGTGCGGTAGAGGCTGAAATGATAAAGTCAGTCATTCTCCAGGTATAGGCACCAGATAATCCAGTAATAGCACCTGCTCCAGTTGGCAATGATAATGCACTCCATGAGCCTGGTGTAAGTATAGTGTTGGCTTGATATATTTCCAGGGATGAGTCAGAGGTGTTGTTCACAGCCATAAACAACTCACCATCTGCTATAGCGATCCCGACAGAGTCTCGGTTTTTTGTTGTTAAAGAGGCTGGTTTCGTCAGCCCAGCCAATCCGCCAGCGACACTATATTTGAATAACCTCCCACCAATCGATGTCCCTGTAGACGAGTCATTTTGAGAGATGAATAGATAATCAGTCCCACCAGTTGAATATTTTGCAGTAGTGACATCATCAGCAGGGAGGGTAGTTAACCCAGAGCCATATATATCGGCAGTATCAACGTCCTCTTCCCAGATGTTATTTGTCCAGGTTGTAGTACCAATTACAAAGCGTGACATCCTGTAGTGGTATTGGCTACCAGCATCAGAGCTATCAAAATGCCTGAAGATCATGTATAGGTCGCCACCCATTTCGGCAAGGTGATATAGATATAGAGTATCACTCGTATCCATGGTTATGCCGAAGTCAGTACTCGCTATCTGAGTCCAGCCACTATTATACCACCAGAGTTTATCTGGGGTTGTAGCAGACCCTTTAGACGATGTGATCGCAAAGACCTTACCGCTTGCCTCCTGCATTCGGATAATAGCTAATTCATCGCTGATAAGAAGGAATTCTTTTATCATCTCATTGTCAAAAGCAACAGTATCGTTAAAATTAGTGACCTCAACATCATCCTCACGGTACATGGATATGCCAAGCTCTGACTGTATACCGCCATATGCAATAGTCCCTGGAAGAGCTGTAGTGTCGGTATCAACGATTACATTCGGGACATGAAATGTAGATGTCGCAGGGAATTCATACTCCAAGGCATTGGCATCTGTGGCGACAACATTAGTCAGCATCACCCTACCATAGTCATTAAATGTCTGTGAATCGCCCTTAACCCAGAATGAATCTTCGGCAAAGGGTAATAATATAGAAGGCTCTGAGCTGGCTGAGTTGTAGGTATCATCGAACATCACGATCCAGACTTGGAATGATGTGTCGTTCTGGATCAGAGCGACATACTTGTATCCATTGTCCAGGTTAGTATTGATGTAAGTGAAGATGTTGATTACTGAGTAGCCTGAAGCCACCGTGATCGGACAGACATTAGCGCCTTGATCCTGGAGTAGACCAGCACCATAAGTCTTCACCAGTTTACCTGGGAGGTGCCTCATGTTCTTCAGCTCTTCTAGCGATCCTTCAGGGGTGTTCGCCAGATCAGCGTTGGTTACTACGCCTCCCCAGTCCTCAAAATCTTTACCTTTGTTAGACACTTAGACCCCTAATGCAGATAGTTTAGAGCATTATTGACACATACTGTGGTTACCGCTTCATTATATTTAGCCCAATACTTGTCATCCCTTTTGTCTCCAGCGACCTCAAGCATGGTAGCTATGGCATAGTCGATCAAATACTTGTGATACAGGGTCGGGATGATGGGACTCGTGGGAGTCGTGGTTGTATCATAATTAGAGTAAGCCATCACAATTGCGCTGGTATCTGTGGGAGCTGGCACCAGGCGAAATCTATCACCCTCGATCCAGAAGGTATAGGCTGACCCTTCCAGGAGCTGGAAGCCATCAGTCTGAGCTGAGAAATCATAGTCATTCTGGTTGATAGGGTTGATCTGTGATCCACGCCACTCGACCCGAACCCATCCAGCGTAGTCTGAAGGTAGGTCGAACATAAAGCCGTACTGCCAGAATGCGGAGATACTTGCCTCAGCTGATCCATAAGCATGATCCGTGGTGAAGCTATTGGCATCATCTACGATTGTGATCTGTTGCCAGCCATTGTAGCCAGTAGTACCATAGACCTGGACATAGTCATTAACTGATCTCCCATGAGCTGGAGAGGTAAATAGCGCATATCCAGAGATAGCAGAGTCAGCAACGTCCGTAATAGTCCCATTTGCTGGGGTAACAGGCTGATTCCAGGTCTTCTGGGTTATCTGGGTTTTGATGATAAAATCTTTTTCAGCCTCATAGAGGTACTTTAGGGCTTCTGTTCGGAGTCCTTTTGAGATTCTGAGAACACGATCTGCCAGTTCTAAATAGGTCATTTCTTCATCCTCTTCTCACGCTCTGCCCTGGTCAACCCTTGGACGTAGACATCTTTAGCGGTAGCCTTCATCTCGTGCTTGGTGTCATAGTATCCACCGTCCTGCTTGATGTATCTATTGGGATGCAAGTCGTCTTTATATCTTGAGGGGAGGTGACCGTCCTTGTCAGCCTTCGCACCAGCCCTATGAGCTGACCTGTAATCATAGTAATGGAGGGGATGATCTGGGTTCGGATCAAGACCATGCTTTTTGGAATGTTTCTTATACCAGGAATCGAACTTACTCATATCTTACCTCCGATTGACTTCACATATGCCAATGCCCTGGATTCAGCCTTATCAGACCGACCAGGTCTATTTGCTGTAAGCCACAAGGAAGCCTCTGCAAGGTCGAGAACAGTCTCATGCAGGGTAACGTCTAGCTCACACGCTACAGCATCGTTAGCAACGTCCACAGGGACTCTGAGATGGTATACATCGACAGTAGCCGTAGCCGTGGGGAGGACATAGATAGAACTCTTGTTAATCCACCAGTATCCACCGCCAGTAGCAGAGGAAGCTAGGTAGGAATTATTGATAAGGTCTTTCAGGTCAGACACATCAACTGGATCAAGGAATATCCCTCCCGATCCGATGCGTACCATCTGGACTCGTTCTGCCAGGGTTGTTGCTCCAAGAGTTGCGAAAGTCACAGCTCCAGCTGTAATAGTAACACCTGTCTCCAGGACTTCCAGCTCCGTGATCTTCTCATCGGGGAGCATGGTCGCTAATCTGAGTTGGGCATCATTGATCGCATCAAGCTTGATAGCTATAGTATACTCATTCCCATCTGTGGGAGTAAGAGCAATGACATCTTCCATCCTGCGCCCAAGTTGGGTTAACATTTCTGCGCCTGTCATGGTTTTGCTACCTCATGTACTGGCATTTCATCTTTAGGGGCTTCTATTGGGTTGTCCCTGGCTTCTTTTTCCATCTCCAGGTTCAGACCTTCATTCCAATGCCCATAGGCTCCTTCACCAGTCCAGTAGTTACCATTGTGGAGGAGAGCGTTACCTGGAGCGTTGTAGTCCTGGATACCAAGACCGATGTTCCGACCCATAGCAATACCTAGCCACATATGAACCAGGGCAGATTCAGCATAATCTCGCTGATCTGGGTGGAGGTGTACTCCATACATATCAATATGTGTGTATCCATCCAGGATCGCCTTGGCAATCATGTAGCAGATCACGTTTGAGAATAAATCTGTATTCGCTATAGCCATAGCTTCAGCAAGTGGGTACTTAAAACTATTCCTTAACCAGGGGTATTCCTGGACTCCAAAGACAGGGATGTTAAATGTTTCACACAGAGTAACAGACTGCTTCTCAGCTGATGTGGCTACGTTGAGGTTGTGCATATCAAACATGGCATCAATAAAGGGTTTCCCATGTTGAAGGGTTCTCCTCATTGCGCCATCATTACAAGTCCAGATTTCACCCTCATATTCAATGGGTGCATCCTTGAGCGTTTCAGCTAATCCAAGTATTAAAACTTTCTTCATGCCAGCTCCTTAATGATAAAAGAAATGGGGCTACGAATAACCCCATTTCGTATTAATTAACTGACTATGATGCCTGGGTAGTTGTTAGACCATCCTGGACAAGCACATTCCCATTAATAAAGAAGGATGTGCCATCAGACTCTAGCTCGATATAATCACCAGCCACAGCTTTGTTAGCTACGAAGGTAATTGTATCAGCATTAGAGACACAAGCAACACTACCTGAAGCATCTTCACCAGAGCCTACGCCACCCTCGACTATATTGGCAGAACTGGCAGTCACAATGATGTAAGCTGTGGTTGGCGCAGTCTTTACCGTAAATCGAGCTTTCCACCCAGCCTTGGGGCTTGGTAGAGTGGTGGTGAAGCCTCCTGCCAGGTTAAGCAGAAAATGTTTACCGCTATCCTGGTGGGTCAGGGTACTTGCAGATGCAAGAGCTTCCTGGGAGTTGATCAAACGCTGAATCCATTTATCGATTAAAGCGGTGTGTAAACGTGGCATAATTGCCTACCTCTCTTTAAAAGGGGAAGGAGCCAGAGTGTCTTCGGAGGAGACACCCCAGCCCCAACTCTTTTGGTTTATGTAGCTGAGTTGATCTCCACAGGGATTCCAAAAAGGAATGTGGTGAAATCAGAAGCTACAGTTGAAGCATCCACAGCCACAGCACAAGAGCTAACCCTGCGAGTGGTTGAAGTGGGTGTCAAAGACACACCAGCATCCAAGACTTCCAGGTAATCACCAGCAACGATGTCCTGGGCGATTCGGGCAACTTCTGCATTGCCATAAATCTGAACCCAGCCGTACACGCCTGTTGCCAGGGATGTCTCTGGGACTCCAACGATATTAACAGCTCCAGCCAATGTTGCAGGAGCGCCAGCTACAATTTGTTTACCAGCTCCACCATCGCCATCATAGCCAATGACATATGGGATTCCAGCTGTAAGAGCCGTGTTCGCTGTCCAGACAGACACATACTTCTTGTTGTCTTTACAGATTTCCAAACCTGACTCTAAAGGTACTGCGTGTGCAATCTCAGTATTAAAAAACAAGATTCACCTCCTTCTAATATTCTGACAACAGACCAGTAACTACGCCCTGTCGTCTTCGGTTTGTAACAATCTGGTTGCCTCTCCAGAGAATCTTCGCTGTGGAAGAGTTCTGACCGATAGGCTCTGCAAATGGTTTGTATTTCATGTTACCACGAGCATTTACCGCAAACTTGAGAGTATCTTCAGCGATGCCGTAGATACGTCCATTATCAGAAGCTGTTCCAGCGAAATCGCTCTGAGCATTGAATAGCTCATCATCAGCGATAATAGGAACATTTCTAAACTGCATTGCATCAAAACCCATGGAACCCATGCGCTCGACAGCACTACCAGATTTCTTGATAGACACAGGGCGATCAATTGTAGCAGATGCTACTTCGTCCATGATGTCGAACAAGTGCTGGGAGGTGATCATAACGCTAATTGATTTTCCACCAAACTTGGTCTGGGAGACAAGCTTACGAAGAATCTTCTCGATGAAGCCAGCAGAGCTGGGATCAGTAAGAACATCGATATCAGTCAAGTCGGTAGAACCGAAGTCTGTAGTGGTCAATACCTTGGAGTTCCACCAGGAGTTCGTTGAGTAGTCGATGCCACCAGCATTCACAGACTTAGAGATCAATTCATCAAGAGGATGAATGTCATTCGTGCCTTTGGAAGTAGCTGGCTGATACATCTTAGAACTAAACAAGAACTTGAAGGACTCTTCAGCGTTTTTCATTAAAGCGTTAACACCATTCTTCACAGCCAGATCAGATGTCCATTCCAGCTGGTCTTCCCAGGCGATGGATAAGGTCTGATATGCGGTGATAGGTGTATAGACAGCACCAGTCAATGGATCGGGTACGTCTAAGTTCATTTTACCCAGTTTACCAATCATTCCATTGGCGGTATTCTGAGCGTATTCTAATGGAGCCTGGATCAGCTTCGTAGCATCATGCGTCTCAGCTTTTCCCAATGCTCTTGGTGCAAAAACATTATCATCAAAGATATTGTTAACCAATACCTTCATCAGAGTGTCTTGGACTAAGGCATTGACAGAATCAATATTTAAAGCCACAGTATTCTCCTAGTCTACTAAATTCCCGTAAGCTTCAGTAGGCACAGCATCGTATGACTTGGGGATGTTCCTGGTTTCTGGGGCTGAAGAGCCTCGTGATCCGTTGTTGGTAGAGTGAGCTTGAGCTGGGTTTGCCCAGTTTGGGTGATCCAGTTTGAGTACGTCCTCAAGAGACATCCAGGTTCCAGTCTTCTCAAAGCGATCTAATGCTCCTTGCGCTAGTTCCTCGACCATCTCATCGTTAACGTGCTTGTAGGCTCCTTTAAGCTCAAGAGTTTCCTTCTCCAGGGCTATATCAGCCTTGAGGATATCTATCTCTTCTTGTAAAGCATCACGCTCACCAGTAACGGTGTCTAACTCTCCTTGGAATGGGCTGGCTATCTGATCAACACCCTCAGGTGTCAACAATCCAGATATGCCCTCCTCAGAGCCAGTAATATCCTTCCAAACGTCATCGAGTGCCTCTGCAAGTTCGGGTTTCGATTTAAGTTCAGGGGCGAACTTCGACAAGAAGGGTTCCATGAGCTTCCGTTGATCTGAAATCTCCTGGGACTTCTGGGTGTTTGAAGTTCGCATTGCTTCCATATTTTTGTGAGAGTGTAAAGCATCCTCGATGTCGCGTTGAGAATACTCAGTCTCACCAAAAGTATAGACTTCATGGGATTCTGCATTACCGCTAGTAGACTCTCCATTCGGGTTGGTCTGGGTTGATTCGGGAGATTGTTGCTCGTCATCCACCAATGGGGCGGTGTGTTCGGAGGCTATCTCATCATAATCTTTTGGCATAATTCCTCGCTTTTTAACATAAAAAAAACCACAGCTCAACGAATTGACGACTGTGGCTTACCGAAGTAGAGGCTTATATATAATATAAACCTACATTTTGATTAATGTCTCCATGAATCTAAAATATCACTTGAGGGGTAGGATCGCAAGCCCTATTTACTGTTCTTGATCCTGTTAGCGATAGCCTTCTTGTCATGGGGTGGAGCGTTCCCATTCCAATACTTTTTGCGCCTTTTAGTCACCTTTAGCCGACTCTTCCTGTGGAGAGCCTCTTTCTTGATCTCATCCTGGGATGGTGACTCCATGCTCGTCTGACTACCCTTGTAGGTGTCGCCCAGCCGATCTCTCTCAGCCTGAGTCTCTGGTATCTTGGACTGCACAGTCCTTGAACCCATTTTTTTCTTTAACGCTTTTTTCTTGGCTACATCAGCCAGGTGCTTCGCTGTGTTGGATTCAAGCTCATTATACTGTTTACGGTGATCCTCTTCAGACATCCCATGTTGAGCATAAGCATCTCTTGACTGATCTCGTGATGCCTGGGCATTCCGCATCCTCTTAGAGTTCTTCTTTTGCTCCGTTGTCCTGCGCTTGATCGCCATTCTCTTCTTATAACTGGCTTCACTCTCGCCTGGGTACTTACTGTTCTCTGGCATGACTGCCTCCTATTAGCCTCTGTGGCTTTGTGTTGCCTTTTTATTCAAGGCTTCCTGTTTCTTTTTCTTGATCTGCTCGGCTTTGTACTCGGCTGTCCTGGATTGTAGCTCATTATAGCCCTTTATGTATTTCGCTTCCTCTTCGGGCTTACGACCACCAAGACCCTTGCCATTACTATAAAGTGCGCCATGCATATATCCTGAACGCTTGTCTTGGGCATTCCTAAGTCGTTGTGAGTTCTTCTTTTGCTTATCAAGCTTTCGCTTCACAGCCTTAGCTTTAGCTTCCGCTGATACATAACTTGGCATAATTGCCTCCTATTCGGTGATGTGGGTTTCTACCACTTTGTATTTCTTCGTAGGGATTCCATTATGAAATGATATAATGACTTCCCCACTAAACTGCTCCTCGACCTTGCCAGCTGTCACCAGGTATCGGAAGAGGAGCGTTAGTATATTCTTCAAGCTCATGCCTGGGCGATCTCACCCATGACTTCCCCAACAATTGATGGGAATATCTGTTGTAGGATGTCCATCTGTGCCAGGGCGATCTCATTCTCTGGGTCGTTAGCGATCTGCGCCCCAATAGTCTGTACCTGTTGAGCTACTGCTTCAGGACTCCAGCCCTGACGTTCATAGTATCTCTGGATGATAGCCTTGCCATCTTGAAGCTCCAGGTCACGGACGATGTCCTCAACGCCATAGATTTGTTTCTCCCAGAGTGTATCAGCACGAGCCAGTTTCTCAGCCCTGGTCTTGGGAGCCTGTTGACCAGCTACGATCTTCAGTTTGAATGGGGTGTTCTGCCATCCAGTCATCTTCTCCCAGGCAAAGCCGATATCCTGGGTGAACAATGCTCTATTCCACTTCATGATCTCAGCATCTTGACCCTCTCCCATGGTAAGCTCTAGGGATTTGGTATCGAACTTGAGGATCATGAAGACCATGAACCAGCCACACTCAATAACGTAGTCGGTGACCTCGTTGTCGATCTTATAGCGGATATTCACCTGACCAGCTTCCTGGAGTTCAGCAATGGCTGTACCTGAGGTGACACCAGTAGGGTTTCGACCAGTCGTTACATCTGGTACACCAGCCATAGCATCGTGGGTCAAGGTCAAGTGCCTGGTCAATGATTCTGCTACTGTGGGTTGTGGAGGTAACTGCATGAAGCCAGCCTCACCCACTCGATTCATGATCACAGCTTCATTGTCACGACCAAAGAACTTCTGGTTCAGTCCCTGCCATAGTGAGCGCAGATAAAAGCGTGGTGGGTTGGCGACCTTCCTGACATAATCCAGGACGGAGTTAACAGCCTCATTCATCGCCAGGTCAATAGATTTGGTCACATGGATTTCAGACGTACCATAGAGGTAGTGTTTTGATCCGTAGTTCTTGGACAGGAAGATAGGTTTGCGACCATAGCCACCTGGATCGAGGAGACTGTTGTTCTTCACCTCACCAATAAGCTTGCCGTTACATACCTCAGCCATCATCTCTTGCCCTGTCTCTGGATCGGTATACCACCATTCATCAACAAAGGCTACACCAGCCCCAATTGTTTCGGTATCTCCACCAGCCCAGGTTTCATTCTCAGCCCCATCATATGGGTTAGAGGTAGTGCTGGGTACATAGCCATCATCAACTGCGGATACTGTCCCACGATCTCCAGCTGTGCCTCCACTACTCTTATCATCGAATGGCTCATAGGTACCACTATCACCCTGCTTGGCATCAGCCTTGGCTCTGAATTTCTTCTTCAGCCAGATGTCTGATACTCTCATGGGGTAGCGGATACGGATATATGCTGACGACTCAACTGAGGTACACATATCATCGAATAGAACTGCGTAAGGGTTCAGTACCTCACCAATAGCTTTACTCTCTTTGCTATCCCAGGTGAGCTTGGTGATCCCATTCTTATACCTCAGCATATCCTCAGTATGATCCAGGGATATAGCTGAGAACTTGATCTGCTCCAGCTCATGATCGAGCCTAAGCTTCATGAGGTCTGCGAACTCATCTGATATATCACCCAGGGGCAACACATCTATGGTTGGTAGAAAGTCCTTGATCACCGCAAGCATAGTCTGGATCGTCCTGAATGTTGCAGGGATACCTATCTTCGACTGGTGCTTCTTCTTTGTTTTATGAATTACCTTGAGATCATTCTCATAGATGATCTGGTCGGCTTTCATATCTGCAAATATGGGCTTCCAACGCTTCTCCGAATCCTTCGTCCATGTCTCAAACGTCTTGAGAAGGTCAGCTGTTTTCATTATTCCTCCTGGGTCACTTTCTTGATTATGTATTGTTGTTTGCAATATCTACAAGCTATCAGCTCACCCTTATGCACAGTCTTGAAGGCATTATGCCCACAGTTACTACAATTGGGGTGACCATCTGCTCGTGGGAGCCTGTTTGGTTTAATTGGTCGGGCGTATGCTTCACCAGGGTCGATGGTTCCGATCCGCTTCCTGGGATCACGAGTCTGACGGTTTAGTTCAGAGGCATCCCTGTGTTCCTTGATCTTCCTGACCTTGGTTGCCATGTCGTCAAAGAAGCTCATTTAGCCCTCTCTAACAGCATAGCCTCTGCCACCTCATATGCTCGTTTGGCAATCTTGGTGGGAGTTGGTCTGGGGTTACCCAGCTGATCTGCTAATGCCTGACCAGCGAAGTAGTCTAACAGGGGTACACCATGGGGATGGTTGTTGATGATCTCAACCGCTTCCAGGATGATAAGACCATCAGCCTTCTTAGGCATTGACTTTGCCAGGGTTTCTAGTCGCTTAATTGATTCGGGTTTCATAGATCGATCCTGGTATTCGTATCGATGATAACATCTCTGGCTTCTATCAGACGATCAAAGATAGCTTTCAATCTGAATGTAAGGTTGCTATCTGCATCTAGACTCTCAGTCCCTGGGGCTAGTGGCTGTGGTGTCGATGGTTTTAGTACCTGGTCAAACTTGGCACTTGTATCAACTGCATGGTCAAAGACCTGGTTAGCGATCTCATCCAATTTGTCCAGCTCCACGTTGATCCCAGATCGGGATACCTCTGCGTGTTGCCTTACCTGTCCTAATGCCACTTGTCCTGCTGTTTCACTCATAGCTCATGTCCTTTTTCTTGTACTATGTTAGATTAGCCCAAACGCATCGGCATACTCTTCATCCACTTCAACACCGCCATCGATGCTATCTGCCCAAGCATCAATTGTCGGGACTGTGGGTTCGGGTATCTCTGCCTGTATCTGGGTTCCAATTGCCATACGATATACATCAGCATGGTCTTTAAACTTCTCAACGATGTTACCTGAGGCTGAGGCGATCTTGTCTGCTCTCTTCCCCTCGACTCGCTCTTTAATATAGTGGGTCAAACTGTTCATCATGTGGTAGGTAGTTCCAGCGTAGAATACGACACCAGGATAGTCTCCGATCTTGGTGAGTGCATCAGTACCCATCTTGTGACCCACGGTGATCTCACCAGCCTTGTCATTGGATGAGTAGCTCTCCGTGAAGACCAGGGGCATCCCGATCTTGGAGCCTACGGCTACCAGGAGATCAGCCATTGTAGTCTTTACCTGGTTCTCTGAGTGTCCTCGTGTTTGCCAACCGAAGTGGCGATCCAATACCCTGTATATAGCCTGAGGATGGATCACAGCGCCTGTCTGTTCCTTTATCAATGCCAGTACATCAGTCTCCACCTTCTTGAACTCCAGGCACTCATCCTTCAAGGTGACAGTTCGCTTCATCTCCCAGAATGGCATAGATTGATCCAGGGGTGTCTCAGCCATGAATATCCACCTACCATCTGGGTTCTTAGCTACCCAGGCAGTAGCGAATGGTCGGGCATCATGTGGATCAGCAACATGGAGGAGTAGAGCGTGTTTATGGATGGGTACTTGATCTGGGGTGACCTCATGAGTCGCCTTGGAGATTGTTGGATAGATTCTACCGCTGAAGAACATAAATTTACCGTAAGCCCTCGCTTGCTTCTCTTCCTCGCTGTATGAAGCCACCATCTCATCAATAATATCTGGATCAAGGTGACCTCTGACTCCTCTTCGAGTACACGCTGAATATACATCTGCCTCTATGTGAAAGTAACCCTTAATGCCTTCTTCGGATGCCTTCTGAATCTCATCAACGATGTATGGTGGACAGTACAATGGTGTCATGGGTAAGAGGACAATACATCCCCCTCTACGCCTGGACTTCACAGCCTTCCATAATGATTCGGGCATAGGTTCATCAGCTACGATCATTGAGACTGTACTGGACTCGTATGTCTTGGGGTCTTGGTCAAAGGTCTTGAAGTGTATCTCCCAGCCATTGATCAGCAACCTGGCTACCCAGGGCTTACCGTCCTTCTTATCATCGTAATTCTCTTCCAGGATGCCACCCTTGAACAGCTCCTCAAACATCGGGACGACAGTCTCCTTGATAGCCTCCCCAGTTGAGCAATACCAGATGTTCTTGGACTTGTATGGGAAGTCAGTAAACAGAGGTAGATTGAACCATCCGTTCTGGACTCCCATGGTGAGGTTAGCGATGATCTGGACTGTGGCTGTGGACTTACCCACACCATTGGCAAAGGTGGGCATAATGATAGGTAGCTTGGCATCCTTGAGTGAGTTGCCAACTGTGGTGATGTAGTCCTCTTGAGCGCCATTAGGACAGAAGAACCTGAGCCTATTGGATTCAATGCCCAGGAGGTAGGGCTTCCGTTCAGCTACAGGGAGTGATTGTGCGAATAATTCTGGCTGTATTTCCTGTTTAAACACCCAAAGTTACTCCTAAAGTCTCGAGAATTCCTGGGGTTCCTGTTGTTCCATGTCTAAATATAGGAGTAATCTAATCATCGGAGGCTCCACCATACTTCAATGCGATCTCCTCAGCCCTGCGTATGGCATCCTTGAACTTGTCAGAGACATCCACCTCAACCAGGTCACTAAACAGTCGGAAGTATTTCCCAAGCTTCTCAAGCGCCTGGAGCTTATCCAGCATCTTGACCTTGGTGATCCTCTCCTGTACCCAGTCATCACCATCCTTGGTTGATCTGACCTCACCTACTTCAAATGATCCGATAACGGAAGCCAGGTCATCATCCCAGTCCTTGGGGTCTTTGATCTCACCACTCTCATCGAATAGCTGTCTAAGGTCGAGGAAGGCAATCCTACCCACTTCTCTGATCCAGCGGTCTATTGTTATGGCTGATCCATCGGAGAGCATCTTGGAGCGTTCTGAGATGGCTCTCTTGATGTGAGGATAGTTGAGGATTTCGTATGCAGTCTCACTTGCTGAAGTTTTCTTATACCCTGCGTAGATAGCAGATTGGGTGCCGTTGAATGTCTCCAGGTACTTATCAACGAATTTCTTGTACTGAGGTTTCAGTCGTGCGTAGGCTGATTGTTCTTCGCCTGGTTCTATATAGTGATCAGTTTTAGCCATTAACCAGCTCCTTTATCCAGTAAATGATCGCAACCCATAGAGCGATAGATACCAGGAATATACTTAACCAGACAGCTCCCTTGTCAATTGAGGTGTAGTATGGGTTCTTAGTCATTGGGAGGTATGTCTCCACCTGGGAACAGCACCTCTACCAGGGTCTTAGGTTTCTTCTGGATTAATTCATCTACAGGGGTCATGAGCTGTTCACCGCATAGGGGGCAGTACTTGAACTTTGTTATCAGATATTCCTCGTCTGCTGGGGTAGTTGACAGCCATCCCTCATCGAATCCTTCATGGTAGCTGTAGATATGCTTGCACTTATCCCTTTTGGCTCTCTCTTCTTCCCAGAGTGTTTTGGGGTCTGTCATCCTTCAGCCTGTATTTTCCGACTGACGAAGTAATTGATCTCCTCGTTGGTCATGTGGTGGCTGTGGTGTCCCTCAGAGCAGTACCACTCGCTTGACTCTGGTCTGGATGTACATGGGATTGGTTGCATTAATTTGCTACAGGTTGGGCAAGGTTTCACTTCTGCGATTTGGTTCATAATGTCCTCCGAACATTTTTATGGTCTTTTATGTGTTCCAACAAGCCGTGAGTGGCGTTCTTCTCTGCCATAGCTTTTATCGCAGACAGATTCCCATCCACGATAGCCATATTCCACTCTTCTTCACGAATCATCGCAAGAGATAAAGACTGTCTGCCTCCATGATATGCACTAAACTTTTTGATATAGACTGTTTGGGTGGGAGAGAGGTACCATTCACTACTGAACACCCTAAGCGGTGTCCCAGCGAAGAGTGTAAGCCCTGTAGAGAGGGCTGTCGTAGTGACTAGCGACAGTCTCAAGAAGTCTCGCCTGTTCATTTGAACTTCATGGGATCAGATTTCCAGACTATTGCCCAGGCAACCAGCCATCTCGCCTTGAAAGGCTTGTCCTGGGTGAATGCTACCAGCTCATAGAGCCTCATAGCCAGGTTATTTTTTACTTGCTTTTTCACCTGTTTTACCATTCTACCACTTGTCATAAATAACCATCCTTCACTAGCCTATATCCCAGGTAACACGCCACAGCTAAGATACCCAGCTCAATCACCGTCTGGGTCGATCTCAAAGGGGTCACCTTCCAGGTCTTCATCAGTCAGCTCTGATACTTCCTTTTCCATCTTGGTTGATCTCAGAACGATTGGATTAGCCTGGAGAGTTCCCTGGTAATAGATTTTAGCTCCTACCCATAGCATGAAACCAGCGCATCCGAATGCGGTGATGATGGACAGGCAGACTCCGATAACAATTATAATATCCATGGAATAATTTAACCTATGCACTATACAGGTCAATTATTTATCGATGGGGACGATAATCCCCATTTAGTGCTAGGAATGTCATCTGTTGGCTATATATTCCAGCGTTGAACAAAACTAAAACTGGGAGCCTAAAAATGAGACTAAACGTAAGAGTACAAACCTTCGCCCCTTGGACTGAACGCAGATTAGACCTTGGGATCGTTGATAGTTTTGACCAGGGTAAAGCCCTTATCCAGGACTGGTTACATAACAATGTTGAAGACATCACTCGCTTTGAATATGGTGGTGATAGAGACAGCATGAATCACAGCACTTACTTATTCACCGAAACAAGTACCCTGGTTTTTATCGGGTCAACGAGCGTACTATAATGGAAATCATCACCACGATCCCCATCCCAGCGATAGTCACAGCAAGTGATTTAGACTGGAACAAGCTACTGCCAGAAGATGGCGAGTCTAACTTTGGATCAACGATAGCCTTTGGTCGTAAGGACATTAAATATATTGTCGTCAGCCATTATACAGAATCGCTATGTGGTTACGATGCACAATCCCACCAGGGTGCAATTGACCTTATGGACTGCTACGATATTATTGCTAACAACATAAATGAATATGATGCTACAGAACATCATATTTACAGGGCATAGGTGATCTAATGGAACCTATGGCAATCACAATCCTCTTGACAGCTGGTCTGATCAAGGTGGATGGGAAAATGATCCACGTTTACACAATGGTCTTGACCCAGGAACGCAATACGATCCGCTTGAACTTTGAAGGTAGCCAGCTTGGATGGTTGAATATGCAAGTAGCCAAGGATGCCTTCGTTGATGCTCGTGAGACTACGACTGTCAAGGATGAGACTGTAGACCCAAGAGAGGATGATTAATATGAGCCTATACACACATTCTTTCATGCCCCAGGATAGCCACCTCGATCCACCAGATGAACCTGTGATCGAAGATGATGACGAACTGCTCTCCACTTGCTGTGGTGCCAATGCAGATGGTGAGATTCATACTTATGAGAATGAAGAAGAAGGTGTCGATGCTGACCAGCATTTCGGTATCTGTACCTGGTGTAAGGAACACGCTGAATTTACGACTGAAACTGATTAACCCCCTGAATGGTTCAAGGGAGTGGTTCGATTCCACTTCCAGGGACAGAGGATACACAGAGTATCCAACAACAACCAAGGAGCCTAAAAATGGATACACTTGAACGGACTGATCAGATCATATTCTTGACAGTCACAACTATAGGGATCAATCCTAATTTCGGGACAACCGAAACTGAGACTAAAGTGATAGCATTCTCAAAGATATCGATGGCGTTAGGGATGGGTCACCAAGCACTCCAACAGCTTGATCCAGACATAGCCGAAGATGCCCTCGTAGCGCATAAGCATAACACAACCAAGACTATCAGCTTTAAGACCATGGCGATTGCAGAAGAAGGTCGCCAGATCGTCTACCTCTAATGTACTACTGGATAATTGATAAAGACCTGTGCAACGAAGACCTGGAGGGTACGAACTGCTCAAGTCATGACCATTTGACTGACAAGCTGAAAGCGGAGCGTAAGCCCCATAACTTCAGCCTGTACGATGATGACGACAACTGCATGGCAATGGGTCGCTTATGGCTCTCAGAGAAGTCAGAAGGATCAGAGCAACTGTTCGCTCCCCTGGATGATTTTGGAACGCCCAGCCTTGGATGTACCTACATCAAAGTTGATGGCAAAATAGTTTAACTAAAATAAGGAGACACAATTGAGACAGGTAAATCATGCGAGAATGGTAGGTGCGATGAAGATCAAACTGCACACCGTATCGCAAGTAAAGATGGCTAAAGCCTTGGGAGTCTCGACCACAACGATGTCACGTTGGGTCAGGGGAGATCGCCCAGTTCCACATAGGCACATAGCCAAGCTTGCCAGAATATTAGACAAGCCAGTTGCATGGCTTTGTAAAGAGGAGACAAAATGAGTGAAATGATCACAACCACGCCAGTAACCCTGCTTGAAAAGGCACTCGCTGGTGGAGCTGACGTAGATCAGCTGACGAAGCTTTATGAGCTTCAGGTTACCTGGGAGAAAAACGAGGCGCTCAAAGCTTTTAGTTCTTCCATGGTAGATGTCCAATCCAAAATCCCTTCAGTATTCAAGGGACTCACCAACAAGCACACCAAATCAAACTATGCTCCCCTGGATGCTATCATTACAGCAACCAAGGCAGTCTATACTGAGGGTGGCTTCTCAATCAACTTCTATGAGGGTGACTCGCCTGAGGGTCATATCAGAGTAGGTGCTGACGTTATTCACCGTGATGGGCATGAGAAGAAATATCACTACGATGTCCCTCTCGATGGTGAAGGTATCAAGGGCGGTTCCAACATGACTGGCATCCATGGTAAAGCTTCATCCACTACCTATGGTCGCAGATACCTCATGTGTATGATCTGGAACATCCCAACTGGTGATGATAATGATGGCAATTCAACTGAAGAGTTTGTTTCTCAATCTCAAGTCGCAGAGCTTACAGCTCTCGCTGAAGAGGTGGGCAAAAAGATCACCGATCCAAAGCTCATGAAATACTTCCACGTTGAATCAATCGATCAGCTTCCTGCGAAACATTTCAAGGATGCGATCTCAGCTTTGGAGAATATGAGATGAGCCTGGTAGAATTAACTGATGTCGAAGAGCTGATCCAGGGTACGGATGAATGGCTCCTCAAAAGATGTGGTAAGATGACCGCCTCCAGGATCGCTGATTTAATGGCGACTGGTCGTGGAGGTAAGGGTCGTGGAGTCACAGCCCTTAACTATCGTGCAGAACTGGTAGCAGAACGCCTTACTGGTGAGCCAGCTCCTCACTTCAAGAGTACCGCTATGCAATGGGGTACTGATACTGAACCCTTAGCCCGATCCGCTTACGAGCTTTATCACCATGATGTGGTCGAAATAGGCTTCGTAGATCACCCATCAATCCCTAACGCTGGATGTTCTCCAGATGGTCTGGTTGGTGGAGTTGGATTGGTCGAGTTCAAATGTCCCAACACCGCTACACATATCAAGTATCTCCTGGCTGATGTAGTGCCAGCTGAATACATCAAGCAGATGCAATGGCAGATGGATTGTACTGGTAGAACCTGGTGTGACTTTGTCTCCTATGATCCACGGCTCCCAGAACGTCATAAGATGTTCATCAAGCGCCTGGATCGGGATCATGCCCTCTGTGCGGATATTCGTTTTGCTGTAGCTGAATTTGATGAAGAGATTGAGAAGATCATCTCAGATATGGAGTCTATCGTTGCAAAAAAATAGTGTTAATAAAGTGATCCTGGTCGGGAGGCTGGGATCGGACGTAGAGCTGAAATACACCAACAGTCAGATGGCTGTTACAAATATCTCTGTTGCCACAACCCAGGTCAATAAAGAGAAGGTTGAGACTACTGAATGGAGCAAGGTTGTTGTCTTCGGAAAAACAGCTGAGTTTGCATCCAACTATCTTGGTAAAGGCTCCCTGGTTTATGTAGAGGGTCGTTTGCAGACCAGGAAATGGGAGAACAATGGCACAGATGTATATGTGACTGAGGTTATCGCTGATGTAGTCACCGCACTTGGAAGCCCCAATCGTGGCGAAGAGAAAGCTGGGAATCCTTTTGGACAAGAATAGAGCAGAACAGAACTTTAGACGGTTCAAGGAATTCCATGAGGAGAATCCCCATGTGTGGATGCTCTTTGAGCGATACACTTTTGAGCTTATCAACTCAGGGCATAGCCATTACTCTTCAAGGACTGTGATCGACAGGATTCGGTGGCATATCGACATAGACACAAATGGAGGTCAGTTTAAAATCAGTAATTCGCATAGCGTTTATTACTCCAGGCTTTTCCATATTAAATACCCGATCCATGCCGACTTCTTCAGTACCAGGAAGCTCACAACGGTGAATAAGCCATCCCTTTCGGGGGATGGTGTTATTCCCATCCATGAAGCTGAGAATGAGTCTGGGTTAAACAGACAGCTCCTCGATCTACTAGGGCTTTCACCCCATAGCACAGGGAGCCTTTTTGATAACCCAGTCAACCAGCCAGTATACAGAGCCAAGGATCACGGTGACGACTAAGTGTTGTCGATCCAGAAATTTTAAATAACTTAAAGTGCCTATAATGATTAATCCCAATAAACATATCGCCCATGAGAATTGCATATCCGTGAGGACTGCGCTGGTAATCATCCAGAGGCTTTCTCGTGGGCATTTTAACTACTTGGTGAAACATGGCTAAAGGAAGAATGATCAATCGGACAATAGCAACGAGCCGAAAAATAAATCAATGCAACAGAACTACCCAATGGTTCTACTTCAGACTCATGCCTTTTGTGGATGACGAAGGTAGACTTCCAGGCGACCTCTTTGCTCTCAAGAATTTCTGCTTCCCTGCTGAAGCACTCTCAGAGGATGAATGCAGGAAGTATCTCTCGCAATTACACGATGTTAGGTTGATCAACTTTGCTGAAGGTTCCGTCATAGAGCTTTTAGGCTTTATGGACAACCAAAAGATAGGGCATCGTCCTGCAAAAAGCTTATACCCTGAGTATCAAGAGGTTACAGGGAAAGGTGAAGAAAGGTCAGAAAGGTTCGCAGAAGTGAAACCTGCCTTATCTTCTATTAACTTAACTTCTATTAAAAGCTTTATAAAGATTCAACATTTAAAATTATCTAAAGAAGAGTACGATAAACTGGTTGAAGATTTTGATAAGAGTTCTGTGGATCAAGTCATAGCTGATATGCAGAACTATGCCAAGCTGAAGAACTATACCTCTGCTAATCTGACAGCCAGGAAGTGGTTGAAAAGGAATAAAGAGACAGCTCCCAAACCACAACAGGTTAACCCAGCACCTCAACAGAATAGTTACTTCTGTGAGAAGTGTGAAACTGGGTTCAGTTCTGCTGATGGCAAATGCCCATCCTGTGGAAGCCAGGGGCTATAAATGATTCTCTCACGGAAGTTTAAAAGCGATTGCTTCCTGGGAGCAAATAGCGAGGGGCTGGCGTGTCCTGCACAGACAAGGGTCAGCCCCAGACTTTTAAAGGAGGGTGAGGGATGAAAGACCTTATTAAGTGGCTCTACCTGGATATTGAAGATAGATTATTCTGGAGGATGAGATGCAAAAATTAATTGACCAAGTGAAGATGTTAGGACTCCTTTTTGGTATCTTGGCAGGATGCACCTTCTTTCTCGCAATAGGGAATGAAAAGGATATTGCGAAGCTTGAAGCTCGACACGATTCACTCCTGGTTGCCTATGACAGTTTAGAGGTCAGGCTCAAGTGTGCCAACGTGGAGTTATTTATAACAGATGCCAAGTACGGCAGAATATCGCACCATGAAGACTAAACCAGCAAATCACAAGTCCTTCAGGATCAAGGCTGATGAGATATTCATGAAGAAGTACCGTGGGATGCCCTGTGAGATATGTGGGACGATGAATCGGACTGTAGGTCACCATAATGTACCTAAGAGCCGTAGCAAGGCGCTCAGGTATGATCCCAGGAACATAACGGTCTTATGTCCGACTCACCACACTATGGGTAATTCTGTTTGCGCTCACTCCAAGAACGTCTTCGCAGTCGAGCAGTATCTTACCTGGTTCAAGGGGAATAAAAGCCAGTATGAATATTGCAAGGCGAACCAGCTGACTGTGCGAAAGTATTCATACAAACAGGCGTGGGAGAATCTCAAAGAAGGAAGAGAGGCGTGGGCATGAGACATAAAGGCACCGTAAAGAAGGGTAAGTTCATACCAGCTGATCCTTCAGCATTCAGATTGGACTTCGCCAAGCGTGAAGGTAAGAAGGTTGAGGTGTCCGTAGACCCACCTAAAAAGCACCGCAGTCTCAACCAAAATCGCTATTATTGGGGAATCGTAATTGATATCATCTCTGGAGCTACAGGGTTTGAACCTCAGGAGGCTCATGATGCAATGAGATATAAATTCCTGACCGATATGACAGGTGATCTGCCCAAGGTCAAGTCTACGACAGAATTATCTACTGTGGAATTCCTGGACTACGTTGCCCAGATTCAGCAATTCGGAGCTGAGTTCCTGGAGGTTTACATTCCCGATCCAAACGAAGGGCAGGACTTCTAAGTCTTGCGATCCTGGTCTATGTATTCTATATAGACCTTCTCATTATCCCTCAGGAGGGGATAGACGAACTGATAGAATCGCTTAAAGTTTGTTACGCTGTGCAGGACAGCTCCCCTCTGGAGGGTGTTTACGTTAGGACAGTCTCCAACCAGCAAACATCCATCAGTATTGTCCTCAAAATTCCCCACATGAACATAGACGTTAGTAAAGTTCTCGACATCCTTGACCTCGATATGTTTATCGAACCAGGTATACCGATTGCGATATGAAATTGTTTTCGGAGTGATCTCTTCCTTGATCCCCAGCTGGTACATCCCACACCCGATCCTGGTTTCCCCAGCGACCTTCTCACCTCTGTACTCATCTTCCAGACCATAGGCATAGAGCTTACCATCGTAGAGGATGTAGGATAAAGTGCTGTCTCCATTATCTGAGTATCTAAAGACCTGGAATAGATGGTTCATCGAATAATCTCCCATGCTACTACACCAGCCAATGGAAGATACCAATAATCCTGGGCTATTTCGATCCAGGAGATAGGTACAGCTGGTGGAATTGATATTTTGATACTATCTACCACTATAGTATTCTCAATTGCGTTAATTGGGTCTAGGAGTGCCAAAGTATGCACCCTTATACGCAACTGAGCGTGAAGCGAATCAGATTCGTAAGGCAAAGCTGTGGAATATTTCATGGTATCCCTGGTTTCCAGGGTTGGGATATGGAAGAGGATCGAGTCCGTCCACCTGGTAGAATCATTCCACCTGGTAGAATCTGACCAATCAATTCTTTTGATCACCGATCCGTATTTCTGGATCAGCTCTTCCTGGGTTCCGACAATCATCCCTTTGGTGGCTTCTTTAATTATTCTGAGAGAATCGACTGGGAGAGTTAGGGTGTCGTGAGTTGAGTCACCCTTGATATAGTGAGCTGGCTTTAAGTCCCAGGCTACCCATGCACAGAGCAGACCGAATAAGACCACGATTACCCAGGGGAGTATTTTACTCAGGGTGTCCATTTTTCTGTTTAGTCTCATTGTGCTTATGGTTAGCCAGGACACCTAATGCAGGGGTGGCTATCCCGATCAATGCGAGTTCAGATTTAAGATATACACCCAGGGCGAAGCCACAGAGGATCGTAATTAAAACTATCAACTTAGTGACTGACCAATTCATTGGGCTAACAGAATCTCCAGGATTTGCTTCTGCCCTTCTTTGAGTTCTTTGATATCGCTCTTGACATCTTCAAACTCAGTACGAGGGACGAATACTTTTATCTTCTCTGCCATAGGCATATGTACATCATCACTTGTAGCATGGTTCAGGGACGTAGCTAACTCAACTTCTTTTTCATGGGTGAATGGAAAACCCTCTTTGCGGAAGTCTGAGTTCAGCTCAATCTCCTCAGTATTCTCTGCTACAGCCTCAGTTAGTAGATCACCAGAGAAAGCATCTACTGCTTGGCTCCCAATAAACCCAACTGCGAGAGTGACCAATATTAAGATATGTCCTACATTCAAATTAGCCTTCAGCCATGACATTTCAGCCCACCTTTACTTGTTAAATAACCCGAATAGCCAATCGCCAAAAGCGTTGATGGCTTTAACCACATTGAATCGATATAAATATTTCCCATATAAGATATGGACTGGAGAGTGGTATAGCGGATCGTACTCGTATAGCTGTCTCCAATGTTGGTACAGATCGTCAATCGCCCACCAGGTTCCCAGGGCGAGAAAAATAGCTCCAGCGATAAGGTGACCAGCTGAGAGCATCCAACCGCCAAGAGCCATGAAGATCAGCCCAATATACAGGTGATGCCATTCAGCAAACGACATCCGAACAGAGAAGAATAGAATATAGTGAACTGGGCGAATAACCCAGTTGCCAGAGTCATCCTTGAGTCCCTTGGGGTGGGCGTAGGGGATCATCGCTTCATCAACTTCCCACCTACGAGCTTGTGTTCAAGTGGTTTGGTTCTGCCCATAGGTGGATCGTCTTTCGGATGAAGCTTTAAGCATTCCGCAGTCATGCGATTCTCAGCGACCCTCAGGCTACTGGTCTGCTTGACCAGGACACCAGCAACCAGGACAAAATACTTCGACCTTGGTTTCATATTCGCTGTGATCTCTATAGGGAGAAACCTGGTGCCATGATATAATTTTACATCATGATCCAGTCTGCATTTGCGGAATAAGCCCATTATTTAGCCTTTTTCTCTGCTTCCTCCACCGTGATCAAATAACTCAGATCAAGGAGAGCATTAATGTTAACCTCACCCTTACACTTTTCTTCAATAGTGGCAAGGGAGATGGTTGGGGTGT
>Ga0233437_1001976_pt1 | contig 33713 bp, 25 predicted proteins | sample SI_122_August201_FD_182714 | JGI IMG/M metagenome (GOLD analysis project Ga0233437, IMG submission 182714) | Seawater microbial communities from Saanich Inlet, British Columbia, Canada - SI_122_August2016_200_MG | ecosystem: Environmental > Aquatic > Marine > Inlet | place: Canada: British... | reverse complement strand
GAATGGTTTTTTTCGCCTGCCAACAATCTCATTGCCGGCGTAAAACCTTTCCAGCACGATCCGCTGTTCTTTTACCCTGGCTGAAAGCCGTGACACCATTCACAATGACGTGTTCGAATCCGTCCGCATATACGGTTGGATCGGTAAAAGATGAATTGTCCTTAACCTTGTTGAGGTCAAAGATCGTCACATCCGCTGCGGTACCAGGAGACAGACGTCCTCGGTCCTTTAACCCGATGCGGGAGGCCGGCAGGCTGGTTATGCGGCGAATTCCTTCTTCCAGGCTTAAAGCCTGTTCATCGCGCAGATAGTGGGCAATAAAATTGGCCGTCCAATTATAACCCATGACGCCGAGCTGTTTTCCTTTCAGGATCCCTTCATTCGCCAGGGCCATGGTATCAGATACCACAGCGCAATGCGGGCTCTGCAGGACCAGTCGGATGTCCTCTTCGGCAAAAGCGTCACCTGTGAGTAGAATACCTGTATAGGCTTCACCTTCTTCCAGCATCAGATCAAATATGGCGTCCCAGCAGGATGTCTTGAGCTCTTTTGCAATATCGGCAACTGTCATGCCTAGGTACTGACTGCCCGAGGGACGATCAAGCAACCGGATCCGGTCCCATTTTTCTTCGGCAGCCAGTTTCAACATCGGAAGCGGGTTGATTTTCAAGCGCTCTCGACCTTCAGTGGTTTTCAGCAGTTCCAGGAACTCACTGCCAGACAAAGAAAACGACCAGGCAGGTAAATAGGCGGTCGCGCTGGTATGATTCCAATTTGTGGTCATCACATCCATGGCAACATCGATTCCCTCTTCCCTTGTCCATTCAATCATTTGGATGGTGTTGCGCATGGTGTGCTCGGGACAGCCGTATTTGGGATTGATGTGGGAAATCTGAAGGCGGACACCGGTTTCACGGGCGACATCCAGACCCTCGCCGAATCCGACAAAATACTGACTGTCACGATTTCGGGCGTGGGTGGCATAAAAGCCGCCTACATTGGCGACCGCCCGGCACAAGGCCGCGAGTTCATCGTAAGTTGCCATCTTGCCCGGGTGATATTCCAGGCCTGTGGTCCAACCGAAAGCTCCCTCTTCAAGAGATTTTTCCAAAAGTTTCACCATCGCAGTCACTTCATCCTCAGTTGCGGTGCGAGGTGCATTGCTGCCCATAACAGTCTCCCGCAAGGCCCCGTGGCCCACCATACCAACCACGTTGGTCGCAATTCCGGCGCCGTCCATCACTTCCAGAAGATTGGCATAGCTGTTCCAAGTGCCTCCGTCAGGCATCCCGAGTCTGGAAAATATGCCTTTACGGCTTTCATCGGTACAGGGTGCCAGACTGACGCCGCACTGGCCGATGACCTCGGTGGTGACACCCTGCCTGATTTGGCTTTCGGCCCGGGGATCCGCCAGGTGCGACAGGTCCGAATGGGTGTGAATATCAATAAATCCAGGTGCCACAATTAATCCCTCGGCATCAATGATTCGTGCAGCTTCAGCGTCGGTAAGATCACCGATTGCCGTGACGTGTTCCTTGTTGATCCCAATATCACTTATATAACCGGGCTGACCTGAACCATCAACAATTCTTCCACCTTTAATCAACATATCAAACATAAAATTTCTCCTCAGTATTATGATCAACCCATTGGGGATCAGCATTTTCCGGTTAGGTTTTGCTATACAAAAGCTGAATGATAAAACCCGTCTCTGCGCATAAGGATTTAAAGATTTTCTAAGTTTGCTTCACGAAAAACCGCCAAACTCGCCTACCTCGCTCAAACAGGCTGATTCGCTACAGAAGCTTGAGAAAATCTAATAAATCCTTATAAGCTCGATCCAGGTTTCATCATTCAGCTTTCATACAAAACCTAACCGGACAATGCTGACTAGGGATATGACTATTTGAAAAACCATGATCCGTAGACAGGATCAGCCAGTTTTCCATTCTTTATCTGGACCACACGATCTTGACTGTATGTAAGAATTATAGGTGCGGGCTTAACTTCCAGTCAAGAATTGGATGTCATATTTTATAAAATATACCGGGAAACACTCCCAAAACCCGCACTCTTGCCTGTCCCACTCTTTGTACCCCGCTCCAATTGACGTTAACACTACGCACTGCTATGGTGCCGTTTGTCAGCACATGCCTCAAGCACAATCAGTCCCATTGTGACGCACGGAAAAAAATCCAACGAAAGGTGGCAAAATAGTGAAAACGGATCCCCGGGAGAACTTCATGACCGATGTCTATGCTCAAAAGCCCTGGCTGAAAACCTTCCCTGACTGGCTTCCATACTCACTGGGGTCTCCGGACAGGACTATCCTGGACGACTTCGAACAGTCACTGCAAACTCATCCCGACGCGCCCTGCATTCATTATTTTGATGCTTCTTACAGCTACAAGGCAACAGCTGAGATGGCTTACGCGCTCGCGTCTGCCCTGGACCGGATCGGCTTAGGCCGGGGGGATCGGGTAGTTGTGGTGATGCAGAACATTCCCCAGGTGATCATTACTTCCCTGGCCGTGTGGATGCGTGCCGCTGTGGTGGTTCCTGTTAACCCGATGTACACCGCCGAGGAACAAAACCACCTGATTTGTGATAGCGGTGCCCGACTCGTTATTTGCCAGGATGACCTTTTTGCCCCGCTCCAGGAATACACAGGGAAAAATGAAAATCTGCTTGCTGTGATCACTACGTCACCTCTTGATCTGCTGCCATCACAGCAGGATTTCCCCCCTCAAATGCAGCCGCTCAGTCGACACGCCTGCCCGGGTGGGCTGGATTTAATGAGTCTGATCAGAGACGGAGCTGCTACCGACGTTGAAATAATCCGGCCTGAAGTCCAGGATTTGGCTTATCTCGTGTACACATCCGGCACGACCGGCCCCCCCAAGGGCGCCATGCTGACTCATCATAACATCGGGCACAATACCCGGGTCTACCGGTGTGCCGTGCAGTTAGATCGCAGTGACGTCGTCCTGGGCGTTGCCCCTTTATTCCATATCACCGGGATTGTAGCCCACCTGGCGATTGCCTTTCATGTCGGCATCCCACTGGTACTTTTTCACCGGTTTGATGTGATTGATGTCCTGGAGTTGATTGAGAAGTACCGCATCACCTTCACCGTGGCCGCGATTACCGTGTATTCAGCCCTGCTGAACCACCCGGAGACTCAAAAATACGACATCACCTCACTAAAAAAAGCTTACAGCGGAGGGGCACCTGTATCTCCGAGCATTGTTGAAAATTTAAAGCAAACCCTGGGGCTGACCATTTACAATGCCTATGGACTGACAGAGAGCGCCTCACCCGCTACCATAACGCCGCTTGGGCAATGCGGCCCGGTAGACCCGGAATCGGGGGCCCTGTCGGTTGGCTTGATTGTCCCCGGCCTCGAAGCCTGGATCGTCAATGTAGAAGATCCCGACGATATCCTGCCGCTGGGGCAGGCTGGGGAGTTGGTTTTGCGGGGGCCCTGCATGGTGGATGGATACTGGGAAAAGCCGGAGGAAACGGCGCATGCCATCAAAGACGGCCGGTTTTTTACAGGTGATGTTGCCAAAATCGATGATCAAGGCTGGTGCTATATTGTCGACCGCAAAAAAGATCTGATCAATGTTTCCGGTTACAAAGTCTGGCCCAGGGATGTCGAGGATGTTCTCTATCAACACCCTGCGGTAAAAGAGGCGGCGGTTATCGGTATTCCGGATGAATACCGGGGTGAAACCGTCATGGCTTTTGTTGCGGTCACAGATGACTGCAAAGGCAAGGTCACACCGGAGGAACTCATCTCTTTTTGCAAAGCGAAAATGGCGGCATTTAAGTACCCCCGTAAACTGGAAATTATTGATGAGATCCCCAAAACCCCAACAGGGAAATTTTTAAGACGGCAGTTGCGAGTTCCATCAGCTCAGTAACTGATAGCGTAGCTTGTCCGGAACTGACCACCGCAAAAGAGCATTATCACTCAGGCTTCTGCAAAACCCTAATCGGATATTGCTGTAGCAAAATAAAGAGATATTTCGTACAAATCAGCATGATACCCGCGACTTCCGAAAAGTGGTATATAGTTACGATATTTCTTAAAAATAGACTTGACAGCAATAAGTTGAATATTTACTTTAATAGTGTACTAGTAGAATAAGACACTAATAGGGAGCAGCAGATGATCAAAATCAGGAATCTTTCATTCAGTTATGCCCAGTCTGACAGCCTGTTTACCAGTTTGGATCTGGACCTACCCGCTGGCAGTATTTTTGGACTGTTGGGGAAAAATGGCGCTGGCAAAACGACGTTGTTAAAGTTGCTCACGGGACTGTTATTTCCCAAGGGCGGAGATTGTGACGTCATGGGTTACCAGCCGCAAAAACGATGGCCACGATTTCTGGAAGAGACCTACATGATTCCGGAGGAGTTTTTTATTCCGCCGGTCAGTGCGAGAGAATATGAGCGGTTATATGCACCGTTTTATCCGAAATTTGATCGGGGACTGTTCCGAGAATACCTCAACGAGTTCGGTTTGAACTTGGAAAAGAGGCTCTCCAGGTTTTCTTACGGCCAGAAAAAGAAATTTCTACTGGCGTTCGGATTGGCCACCAACTGCCGCCTGTTGATTTTAGATGAGCCCACCAATGGGTTGGACATTCCATCCAAGAGTCAATTTCGAAAATTGCTGGCCTCAGCTCTGACTGAAGAGCGCAGTTTTATTATCTCGACTCATCAGGTTCGAGATATGGAGCAATTGATTGACCCCATTATTATTCTGGATGAGGGGGAGATTGTTTTTTTTCAGTCCATGTGCGAAGTCTCAAAGTATTTATCCTGCCATATTCTGCAGGATGTGCCGGCGAGCAGTGAGGTGCTGCATTACGAAAAAATTCTGGGAGGATATTCCGTTGTGGTTGAAAATAACACAGGGGAAGAATCAAATATAGATTTGGAGATCCTCTTTAATGCGGTGGTTTCAAATAAAGAAAGAATCAGCCAGATATTTAAAAAAGGAGGCAGAAATGGGTAGTGACCAATATTTTAATCCAAAACGTCTCTGGCTTTTGTTGCGAAATGATGTGCTTTCCTTTTACCGGTCTACGTTGATCAGTGTTGGAACCCTGGTAGTCGTATTATTGCTGTTCTTTTTTGTCTCGACTGTCAGCGGAAGGCAGGGGGGCTCGTATCTGCCCATCTTTGGTTTGATTCTTTTTATCGGCGGATTTTTGTTTACCAGTTCGTCGTTTAATGATTTACATCATAAGCATAAAAGCGCTCTTTTTCTGACGCTGCCCAGCTCCAATTTAGAGAAATTTCTAGGGAAGCTGATTCTGACTTCCGTTGGTTATGCAGTGGGGGTCTTGGTCTTCTTTCACCTGTTCACATTGTTGGTATCCGGGCTCAACCTGCTATTTTTCGATCGCCCGCTGACTCCCTTTAACCCTTTCCAGGCCCACATTTTTGAATACATTGGGGCATATCTGGTGACCCAATCTATTTTCCTGCTGGGAGCAGTCACCTTTAAAACCCGCGCTTTCATCAAAACCATCCTTTCCATCTCAGGTTTCTTTCTGGCGCTGATGCTGTTTTCTTTTTTTGTGATATGGCTTTTTTATAAAGATTATTTTACGGGTCAGGTGGTTGTCGAAACTTTTCAGATTGAAAGCGTAATCCACAACAAGCATATTTTCGTTGAAATTGTCCGCATCCTGTTCTGGGTGGTTTTAGCGCCTTTTTTATGGTGGATCAGTTATTTACGCCTGAGAGAGAGTGAGGTGCAAGATGGAATTTCGTAAACAGCAGTCGATCTTTCTTCAAATTGGAGATTATATCTACGATAACATTTTGATGAAAAAATGGCAGGCGGGTGATCGGATTCCGTCGATCCGGGAATTGGCGGTTGACGTCGAGGTCAATCCTAACACTGTGATGCGGGCATACGCCTATCTACAGGAAAGGGGAGTCATTTATAACCAGCGCGGAATCGGCTATTTTATTGCTGATCAGGCGTATGAAAATACGCGCCAACTGAAATTGAAGGATTTTATCAAGCATGAATTGTCCCGGTTATATAAAACGCTGGATCTTTTAGGGCTGAAACTGGAGGATTTAGCAGATCTTCATCAGAAGCATACCGAAGATTCAACCGGTGAGGAGACAGCTTGAAAACAAGTAATAAAATACTATTAGCGGCCGCCATCTCAGTGTTTGTCCTGGTTGTGGTTCTGGTAATTGTATGGCGGGTTTTTATTATGTAGATTGGGTTTAATACCCCGCCGCTTGCGGCGTTGAGCATTCAAATAAATCCTGATGTTCTAACGAAAAGCTATTAGCTGTTAGGCGTTAGCGATTTGAAGGGTATGCTAATCGCTTAAAGCTAAAACCTAAAAGCTGAATACCCCGTCTGCTTGCGGCGGGGTAGTTTATTCGGATTGATAGATCAGTGAAACGGAACGAGGGGATTTCTTTCGCTGAGGTTGCAGGGGACTCAACTATCCGATATTATGATAGCATTGGTTTCAGCAAGATTAAGGGCTCCGGGCCCCCAACAGCGAAGAAGAGATGGTGGTGTTTGTCTCTGAAGTGAAGACGATGATTAAATCTTTTAATGAAAATGAGATATGAAAAACAGAAAAATCCTGATGTTGATCGGTGTCAGCATGCTATTATTGGGAATGCAGGCTTGTACCTCCATAAAAATGACCTACAATTGGGCGGATTATTTGATTTACTGGCGGCTGGACAGCCATTTTGATATCTCATCAAGCCAGAAGGAGATCCTGGAAAAGAAATTGGATAACCTGCATATATGGCACCGCCAGGTAGAGTTACCCAAGTATGTTGCGTTCCTGGATGAGATAAAAATAAGACTTCAAAATGGCCTTGATAAGGATGATATGGCTTGGTATGGCCGTGAATTGAAGCAGTTTAATATTAACCTGGCCAATTTTATCGCTCAGGATACGGCTGAATTTCTGACGTCATTATCACCTGAACAGATAGCATACCTGGAAAATAAGCTGAATGAAAATAATGAAGAACGCATGGAAAAAATCGAGCAAACAAAAGAGGAGGCCAAAGCAGAAGCCATTGAAAAAGGCATCGAATCAGCAACAGAGTGGTGGGGGGATCTGTCAGAGGATCAAAAGAAGGTGATTGAGGCTGGTATTGTCATCGACAAAAAAAGTCAAATGGTAGCTTACAACCACCGGAAAAAGTCACAACAAAAATTTATCAATCTCCTCAAAGAAAAAATACCAATCGCTGACCTTCGTGAACAGTTACTCGACTGGTATTTGAATCCAGGACAGTTTTATACTCAGGAATACCGGTCGATTGCAGTTAAAAGAAGGAATAGAAATAATGACAACCTTGTCAAAATCGACAGCCTTGCCACCCAAAAACAGAGAGCACACCTCATCGATAAAATTGACAGCTACAAAAAACAACTCCAGGAACTCATTAACGAAAAAACTTAACAGGACATGCAAGTCCCCCGGTCGTCGTATTCTTCGTCTTCTGACAGGAGAGGGCAACCCCTGTATGGCCAAAACAATATCTTCTCCGGAAAGCTAAGAGTGGAACGTCATTACAAGCGGTTTTACCTTAAAATGCCCACTGCTCCTCTCAAGCAAACGTGACTTTGCGACAGAATCATGTCCGGACTCGTTCCATCAGTTACAGAACAAACCTGGTACCTGGTCGATTAACTCCTCAGCCGACCAGAAGCCTGCGCTCTTATGAATCGTTGCTTTCCTGACCGGTTCGGAATAGAGAGCAACTTTCCCGCCGCTGACGTAAAAGACTTTACCGTTAATACTGTCCGCTTGGTCGCTTGCCAGGTATGCGATGAAAGGTCCCACTGCTTCCGGCGGGGGGGGATTTGACTGCCATTCAAACTCCTCTTTGTCAATCAAACCGATTTCGTACCTTTTGGTGATCACGCTGTTGTCCTGTTCACCAATCGTTTTGGGGACCAGCCTGGAGTAAGAAAAGGGATGGTAGGCGTTGCAAGTGATTCCGGAACCTTCAATGTCTGCAGCTACGGACCTGGTAAACCCGACAATGCCGGCTTTAGCGGCACTGTATACACATAAACCGGGAGTGCCAAGCCAGGATCCGGACGCACAATTGATAATGCGCCCGTTTTTCTTTTCCTTCAGATAATCGATGGCAAAACGCGTACAAAGAAAGGTACTTCTCAGATGTGTATTAAGTGCTTTATTGAATGATTCCTCTGTTGCCTTCCAGATTGACCCGCCGACTCCGGCTCCGGCGTTATCCACAAGTATATCGATTTGTCCGAACCGATTAATAGCATATTGCATCAACTTTTTACTAATCTCTGTCTCGGACACGTCGCCAAAAAATGGAGCTGCTATCCCTCTTGCCTGGATAATCTCCGAAGCAGTCGTTTCAGCATCACCGCCTTTGGTGCCTGGTCGGCGATTATTGGTGATCACCGCTGCGCCTTCTTTTGCAATAGCTAAGGCGATACCCCGGCCGATACCCTGTCCGGAACCCGTAACGATGCAAACCTTTCCTTTCAATGTATCGGTCATTGAAAAATCTCCCACCTAGATAATTTGATGCTCTGTGCGGTTAATAATTTCGTCCTGGAGCGGTTGACTTAGGTCTACAAAATAAGCGCTGTATCCGGCTACTCTAACAATCAGGTTTCGATACTTGCTCGGATTTTTTTGAGCCTCTCGGAGCGTATCGCTATTCAGAATATTGAATTGCAAGTGCCAGAATTTCATATCGCACCAGGAACGAATCAAAGATGCCAACGTATGGGTTCCTCTCTCTCCTGCCACCACTTGGGGGCTGAGTTTGACATTCAACAATCTGGCGGCCCTGCTTTTATATTGACCGGACTTCACACTGGCAATGGATTTTAAGGTGGTGGTCGGTCCTTTTGTATCACATCCCTGAGTGGGTGATATTCCCTCGGAAAGGGCTTCCCCCGCTTTCCGTCCATTGGGAGTTGCACCGATTCGAGCCCCGCCGACAACATGCTCAGTGATTGGGACGTAAATATAATCGAGCTTCCCTCCATTTATAGTGGTGTAGTTTGAGACAATCTCGGCGAACAAAGAATCGATCTTCAAGCCGATGGGTTCCGCAAATCCTTCATTATTACCGTATTTTGGTGCGTTCAAACACAATTGTCTCATGCTTTCTTTTCCTTCATAATTCGTTTCCAATGCTTCAACCAACTCTTTCATGGTGATTTTACGATCTTCAAATACAAGCTTCTTTACTGCTGCCAGAGAATCAAGGGCAGTACCGAATCCCATAATGCTCGTATTTCCGAGGCTGACACCGTCATTTATTTTATATTCATAGATGTCACTACCGTTTTTCATGCACAAGTCATGGAGAGCCGATGTTTGCGGCGCAGCAACGGTTCGTCGTTTAACAGTGTCAATAATGGTTTGGGTGGTGAATGCGTGTTTGTAAGTGTATTCCGCTTGAATTTTGAAGGCATTCCAGAGATCGTCGAACGATTTGAAATCTTCAGGATGCTTGGTTTTTACGCCGATTTGGGCGCTGCCGAATTTTCTGAGCTTCCCCTGATTTAATGCCATTTCAACAATGGCCCCCAGGTTCACAGCTGGACCGCCAGTAAAATAGGTGTCGCGATTGAGCATTTTTACTTCTGTACAACCGGTCGGTGTGTAGTTTCTGGCTTCATCCAGCGACGCACCCTTCGCCAGAAACAGCTCAATGATCTCTTCATCGTTTAACAGTTTTGGAAATCCGGTACCTTCTTTAATGAGTTCACAGATTTTTTTCAGAAACCCATCAGGAGTCTGTGAATGGATTCTTGCAGTCAAATCCGGATAGTCCAAAGTAAACTCTTTTTTTGATTGAAGAATTAAGAATGACAATTCATTGGTAGCATCATTTCCATCAATGGTTTGTCCTCCAATGGTGGTGGTTTCGAAATGAGGGGTGCCACTTCCTTTACGAGTGGCAGTACTGGTCACGCTTTGGGCCATGTTCAACCATAAGCACTCAAAGATTTCCAGCACTTCGTCGTCAGTAATAATTCCGGACTCTTTGTCTTTTAAATAAAATGGATACAGATATTGGTCGATCCTGCCGTTACCGACCACACCACCGATGTTTTGTTCGTATCGGGAGTAGACTTGAGTCATCCATTGCGATTGAATGGCTTCTAGAAAGCTTGCTGGTGGATTCATCGGTACCCGATCACACATTTCAGCTATGCGTTGCAGTTCTCTTTTTCGCTGAATATTCGGCTCATTTTCAGCCATTTGCCTGGCCAGGTCAGCATACCGTTTTGCCATTATTTCGATGGAATCACAGGTAATAATAACGGATTTATAAAACGGAAGTTTTTCCACACTGTTGTCTGGGTCAGCCGGATCAAGTGCGGCGAGTTTGCCTTGGGCTTCTTTTTTTATCCCGTTAAATCCACGCTTCATTACCTTGTCATAGTCAAGGCACCAGGCTAGAGAGGTACGGGCAGTCCCCGTAGGGGCGATCACGCCGGTCGCCTTCCCTTCCTGGTACATAAAATTACGGGTTTCTTCGGGCAGTAAAGCCAGATACCCATCATGCACCGTCCTGCCTGTCCAGTAGGGATCTATCTCCTCTTTTATAATCCTTGCATCCTCCTGTGTCATCTCATACTCGATCTCTTCACCGTTCAGCGCCTTGTCTGCGATTTTGGATGCCCAGCCGGTCGGTAGTAATTCCGGGTATAATACGTAATATTTACCCAGAGGCCCACATCGCCCTGCAAACAGCTCATCTTCTCCTATGGATATGGGGATATTTTTCACAACATGTTGCATGGCTTTGGCCCATCTCAATACATTGGGCAATCCTTCTGTCTGTTTGAAAGACTCCGTAACCAGAAGCGCACGATCTACTCCGAATCTTGGCTTTTTATCTCTAAAGCCCTTCAGCATCTTGTGGATCCTCATCCGCTTGACCTGTCCCTCCTTGGTAGTTAATCCCTGGTCATCTCCTTTCACGATTCTTTCTTCTTGAGGCGATAGCACCTCGGCGGTTGTTTGTCCCATCTTTTCTCCTTTAACTGGATTGAATCAGCAATGTCCGGTTAGGTTTTTGCAAAACTAAAGCTGAATGATAAAACCCGTCTCTACGCATAAGGATTTAAAGATTTACTAAGTTTGCTTCACGAAAAACCGCCAAACTCACTCGTGCCTCGCTCAAACAAGGCTCATTTTCGCTACGCTAAACTAAGAAAATCTAATAAATCTTTATAAGCTCGATCCAGGTTTCATCATTCAGCTTTCTGCAAAAATCTAACCGGACATTGCTGGGATTGAATGGATTATTTGGTTAAATAACGAACTGACGAACTAACAAATTTGTTCGATGGTTATGGAATGACTATGGTCTTTCGATTACTCAATTTGATTTAGCATTTAACGCGATCTGCTTCAGGGTTTTCATCTTGTCATCGTCAATCTTTAGATGATTTTGAATGGGATATGCTCTTCCCAACTGACGGTATTTGCCTTCCCCGTATGCGTGATACGGCAATAATTCATACTTCGACCATCCTGTTATCCCATTCAAGAACTCAACTGTAGTCTGAATGTCATCTTCGGTATTATTGAATTCCGGAATTACCGGGGTTCTGACAATAATGTTCAAATGGGAAAACTCAAGGCAAAGCTTTTTGAAGTTATCCAGGATTTTTTTATTGCCAACGCCCACTTCCTGTCTATGTTTCAAAGGTTGAACGGATTTGATATCGAAGATGACAGTGTCGGCATATTGACAGATATTGCTCAAATCTTCCCATTGACAATGACCGGCAGTTTCCATAGCGGTGTTAATTCCCCTGGCATGGGCAGCTTTGAGCAGATTGGCCGCAAACTCAGGTTGAAACACCGGATCTCCCCCACCCAAGGTCAAACCCCCACCGGAACGGGCAAAAAAGACACTATCACTCTCGACCATTTTGATGATTCCATCAGTACTCATGATCTGCCCAAACAGCTCAAATGCCTTTGACGGGCAAACATTTACACAATCGCCGCAGTTATTGCATAATGATCTGTCGATGTCGATTTTTCCATTATTTTTTTGGTGAATGGCTTCTCTTTCACAGGCTTCCAGACACCAACCGCATTCATTAACCCCAATGCAATTATTCGCATTGTATCCTAACTCTGGATTACGATCCTGGCTTTCCGGATTAGAACACCACTTGCATCGCAGCGGGCAACCTTTCAGAAATACCAGTGTTCGTATTCCTGCTCCGTCATGAAGTGAGAAATTTTGTATATTAAAAACAAGCCCCTGGTCGGATGAGCTTACTTCTGTGGGATTACTGGCTAAAACGGTTTTCATAGATTCTGCTGATATGTATTTATAGTACGCCACATGGTTCGTTATATGATCAGAGTTCGTTCCTTTCTTGTTAAACAGTTACTATTCTGATTATCGCAGCTGTTATATGATTACTTTAGCAAACCTTGTACCTAACATTTAAATTCCAGAGCACACATCTTTACATATTGATATTATTAAGTATAAATTCTACAATAGAGAATGAAAGAGGCAATTGAAATAGGTGGAAACTCACGGCCTTCCGTGGCACCACGGAAGAGCGTGAGTTAGTGGCTAGTAAAAACCCGTTGCATAGAATAGGTCAGGGTGCATTTTATATAAATGATGTTTTTGCTGCAGTAGGGAAGGGTTCGGGTCTATCGTCGTTTTAGTTTACCGCTTGGATGATAGCCACGAAATACCGTGATTCAGGCAGGCCCATTCTTATTCTCAATGGGTAAGGGTTGGCTCAAAAATTACTCAAGTGTTTCTTATAAGTGCCAAGTTATTTTTGTACGATCCCTAAGTAGAATATTCATTGCCTTTAACGAAGATAATTGCAAAATGCAAAGGGGTGCGTATACGGTGTCAGGGGCGTTTGATACCGAGCTTATTCATACGATCACGCAATGTCGAGGGTTTAAGGTCTAAAATAGCAGCGGCCCCTTTTTGACCTTCTATCTTCCAGTTGACATCTTGCAGTACTTGGCGGATATGCTGCCGTTGAACGTCGGAAAGGGACTTGCGGACAGATAGCTGTTTTGTGATTTTCGGATTGACGACATTCCAGTCCGCCAATTGAAGTATGGAGCCGGGGCTGTTGATCACCGCCCGTTCAATGACGTTTTCCAATTCACGGATATTGCCGGGCCATGACGAATTTTGCAGGACTTCTAAAACTGCGTCAGGAATTTTCTCCAGCTTTCGGCCTAGTTTTTTACTGAATTTGTTGACAAACCAGTTAACCAGCACCGGAACATCCTCCAATCGTTCTCTTAACGGAGGCGCTGTGATCGGGAATACATTCAAACGATACCAAAGATCTTGCCGGAATCGACCTTTTTCCGCTTCCTCCTCTAACGGTCGATTGGTCGCAGCAATAATACGGACATCAATAGTAATCAATTTGGTTCCACCGATTCTTTCAAAATTTCCTTCCTGTAATACTCGGAGTAGCTTGGACTGCAACTCTAAAGGCATCTCTCCGATCTCGTCTAGAAATATGGTCCCGCTGTTGGCCAATTCAAATTTTCCGATTTTCCGAGCATGGGCACCCGTAAATGCACCTTTCTCATGCCCGAAAAGTTCGCTTTCTATCAAATTAGCGGGTAGACTGGTACAATCGACCTTTATCAACGGTTTGTTTTTGCGTCCGCTGGCTTCATGGATTGAACGGGCGATCAGATCTTTCCCGGTGCCGGTTTCGCCCAATACCAGTACAGTTGTGTCCGTGGGAGCAACCTGCTCCACTTTAGCCAAAACGTATTTTAAAGCATCACTATTACCGATAATATTGTCAAAATTGTATTCCAGTTTGATCTCCTCACGCAGATAGGTCTGTTCTGCTTCAAGCTGGTCTTTCAGTGTCTTGATCTCGTTGAAAGCTTTCTGCAGTTTTATTTCGCTTTGTTTTCGAATGAGGGCATTGGCAAGAATATTAGACGCCAGCTGCATTCGCTGCACGATTTTATCCGATATCACTCGCTCGGACTGTACAGTCGCCAAAGTGAAAGCACCCACAAAGGTGTCGCCGACAACAAGTGGAATGGTGATGTGAGACTTAACGCCGGCCTGTTCCAATGTTTCTCTGTCTTTCTTCGCTTTTACGGGGATTTCATCTAAACTATTGAATTGGAATATTTTTTGCCGGTTTCGGATAAAGTCAGTAATCCAAGGGAAGTAATTTTCAATCGCATATTCGGGAGCCGGATCAATGCCATCGATTGCCCAGGAATGTGTTGTGCGAGTTCGCTGGCCGCTTTTTGAGATCTGGTGAAGCGTTCCTCTATCGAATTTTAAAAACTTCGTAATCCGTCGCAGTCCATTTGTAATCTCTTTGTCGATTTTGCTAATCGGCAGATTGATAAATATGACTGAAAGTTCCAAAAGCATCATTTCGAATCGGACAGTCTCTTTCATATTCCCTTTTTCTTTCTGATAGGCCGATTTTTTCTTTGATGATACCATCCCGGTGCAGGGATGCATTTGTTTCCAATCACTTCACCCATGGTTTGATGACCTCCCGGCATCGTTTTTACAACTGCTTCAGATGCGCTGTGGCTGCATCAATCATCGGCATCACCACCGGATAATTCAGATGCCCTGGTGCTATTTGGCTGGATCCGAATCGGGCAATCACCAGGTCATTGGTCGGGTCAACATAAAGCAACTGGCCATAGGCTCCTTTGGCGAGTGCAGCGTTACCACCTTCTTTGTGCCGGATCCACCATTGGGATTTGTAAGACCATCCCTGCATAAATGGAGCGGGATATTCGGCTTTGGCAAACAAGGACGGGTCACCGCCTTTAATCAGCCGGTCCATGATGGCTGTCTTCACAACCCCTGATTTACCGCCCGTGCGCATGAGTTCACCAAACCTCAGAAAATCCCGCAGGGTGCACCCGGCCGTGGTGCTGCAACCTGCGGGATCAACCATGTACAACCCATCATGTTCTGCACCCATATGCTGCCAGAATCGTTCGGAAACCAGATCCCGCAAGTCCCGATTAGTCGTCCGTTGGATCACGAAAGTCAGCACATTGATATTTGGTTCACGATAGGCAAAGGCCTGGCCATGATCGCCTTGTTTTTTGACAGTGACCAAATACTCCATCAAATGTGTTGGTTCCCCGGGTCCGGGTTTTCCCTGTACCATCCCTCCAGCACGTAGGTATCGGTAGACTTCAGACGACGGATTCAGGTAATCCTCATCAAACTCCATACCGATCAACATATCCAGTACCTGGCGCAGGGTTGCATCTTCCCAGGCGGTTCCCTTCAATTCTGGTAGATATTCAGGGATTAATGTTTCACCAGCAAGCACTCCCTCGTCGATCATCATCTCTGCCAGTGTCCCGGCAAAAGACTTGGCACAGGACATAATCAAATGAGGCTTGTGAGGACCGCTCTCGGCATAATATGATTCGTGGACCAGTTTTCCCTGGTGCAGTACCCCAAAGGCATCCGTATCTGTAGCTTCCATGGCTTCCGGCCAGGTCAGAGAGCGCCCATCCAGGCTATTAATGGTTAATTGCTCAAAACCCGCATTCTTCAGCTCCAGTGCCTGGGCGGCACCTGCCCCCCGCCAGATCGATTTGGTCGGCACCAGTTGCTGGATATTGGAATAGGCCCATCGCTTTTGTGGCAAGCTGCGGTGATTGCCGCGCTCAACACTGATCAACTTGTCTTCAGGCGGCGGAAAACCTTCCATCCAGCCGGTTTCAATTTGTTTGTCTGTCATACTCTAACCTCTTTACATCCTTTTGCTTCGAGACCGGATTCATTATTTAGCTTTTGTTTAGAAAAAACCTAACCGGACATTGCTGGACAACCGCTCTCTCTGCAGAATCATTGTTCATTTTTTGTCATGGATCACGGGGTCCGACAGGAATTGAACCCGAACGATCATTTAAAAAATGGTCGTTCGGGTTTATGATTTACCTAATCTGTTCAGGTTAGCCTAATCAATCCAAGCCTTACTGGCATGCATGAAGACTTTGTGTGTTGGGATGGGAACCAGACTCAACCCATGAACATTTTTCTTCTTGGCCACGGTTTGGCTGAGTATATAAAGGTCAATCATCGGTTGCTCATCAGCTAGAATTTCCTGCATTCGCTTGTACTGCTGTAAGCGTTTATTATCATCAACTTCTACCGCAGCGAGCTTGTAGAGACGGTCATATTCGTCGTTCTTCCAAAAAATGGTAGATTTTTTATTTGGATACCAGCGACCACTTTGCATTGTATTCAAGATGAACATCGCATCGGTACGGGATGAATAATCGAAGAAGAAGACATTGCCTTCGGTTGTGTCAAATGTTCTGTATAGCTTGCCAATCCATGCTCCGAATTCCATGAATTGGATTTTGAAGTCAAAACCCACGGCACGCATGTACTCCTGCAGGGCCAGGACGATCTCTCCACCCATCAGATAGCGGTCGGGAGGGGTCGTCATGAGAGACAGCGTAAGCTTCTTCCCGTTTTTCTCACGGATACCATCACCGTCCTTGTCGACCCAACCGGCTTTGTTAAGAAGCTGCTTGGCTTTCTCAGGATTATAGGTCGCTTTGCTGGCGCCGTAATATCCCCAGGTAAAAGGTGCCACCACCGAATCGGCAGTTTGACCAACCCCCTGCAGGATTTCGTTCACCATGGTCTTCTTGTCAATGGCATAGTTCATCGCCTGTCGGACAAGGATTTCGCTGGTTGGACCCACGCCACAATCCAGATAAAAGCGCATAATTCCTGCGGTCGGATAGACGATTACTTCAAAGTTTTTGGACTTGTTGATTCTCGGATGATCTTGAACAGGAACACTCCAGATCACGTCGAGTTCTCCTACTGTCATCATGTTGATGCGTGCGCTGGAGTCAGGCACAACACGGAATAAAATACCGTCCAGGTTCGGCCGACCTGCCCAGTAATTTTTGTTCGCTGCCAGCTCAATAGACTGACCTGAAATCCACTTTTTGACCTTAAAAGGGCCGGTGCCAATCGGATGTCTGGCAATTTTCCCGGGGTATTTTTTAAGTGCTGTCGGACTGACCATCCCGGCAGCGTATTGTCCGAGAAAGGCAAGCAGAAGGGGGGAAGGGACTTTCAGATAGAGCTTAACTGTATGGCTATTGACTACCTCGGTGCGATCTAAGATAGGTCTCAAGTCCCGGCCATAGGTAAGTTTAGGTTTGCCTATGGTCAAGCGGTCTAAATTAACTTTGACAGCCTCAGCATTGAAAGGCGATCCATCATGAAATTTGACTCCTTTGCGCAAATAAAATGTCCAGATTTTTCCGTTGGCAGATTTTTTCCACTTTGTCGCCAGGGAAGGATTTACTCTGGTCACCTTCGCGTTCTCATCATATTCCCAATCCACCAATTGGTTGAAAATATGCCCCCCAATGGATTGATCGCCGTTGGCCATGCTGCTGCCGGGATCACCCGGTTTTTGCGGGTTAAAAGGAAGCCCTATCTTGAGAATGCCCCCTTGTTTAACGGCCAGAACTGAAGCTGGAAAACCCAGCTGAATCACAAAAGTCGTCAAGATACAGGCTGCAATCAGCCAGTGTTTAACCGATTTTAATCGTTTCATTTTTTTCTCCTCCAACGAAGAGTTAGTAAAAATGTGCGGTGCACACAGCGATGAATCAAAGGGTTGGTGAGTTTGTATCCCGCATCTCAAACAAGATGGCAGGCCACAAAATGATCGGCCCCTAGCTCTTTGAGCGGTGGTTCCTTGCTGTCACATCCTTCGACTCTTGAAAAACATCGTGGGTGAAACCGGCAGCCAGTCGGTGGGTTGGAAGGGCTGGGGATCTCACCTTTTAAGATGATTCTGCTTTCTCCACGGTTTTTCCCGACTTCAGGAATTGCGGAGAGCAGAGATTGGGTGTATGGGTGCGTTGGCTTTTCAAACAGGTCTTGCCGATCAGCCATTTCAACAATTTTCCCGGCATACATAACGGCAATGCGGTCACAGATATGATCGATGACGCTGAGATCGTGGGAAATGAACAAACAGGTTAAATCAAAGTCCTTTTGCAGCTCCTTCAAAAGATTCAGGATCTGAGCCTGCACAGAAACATCCAGAGCCGACGTGGGTTCATCCAGAACAATGAAGCTGGGATCCACTGCCAGGGCCCTGGCGATCCCGACCCGTTGCTGCTGCCCGCCGGACAGTTCATGGGGATAGCGGTTGTAATGCTGAGGTGTTAATCCCATTCTTGCAATCAGCTTCCGGGCATGGTCATCGATTTCAGGACCGTCGTGGACTTTGTTAACGATCATGGCCCGCTTGATAATGGATCCGATCCTCATTCTGGGATGAAGCGATGCGTTTGGATCCTGAAAAATGATTTGCATCTCTTTACGCAACTTACGGGTTTCAGTTCTATTCAGACCCGTAATCTCCTGCCCTTTGTAAAAAACCTTGCCATCTGTCGGTTCCAGAAGCTTCAGGATCGAGCGGCCTGCAGTGGTCTTGCCGCTGCCGCTTTCCCCAACCAGCCCGAACATTTGGGACTTCTTAATGCTAAAGCTCACATCGTCCACCGCTTTAACGGCACCGACGACTCTTTTCAGCACACCTTTGCGAATAGGAAAGTGCTGTTTAAGGTTTTCTACACGAATTATTTCCCGCATAATCTATTCCGTTACGTTGAAACAAGCCACTTTATGTCCGGGAGACAACTCCTTCAACTCAGGCTTGTGGTTTCGACAATGGTCCATGACGACAGGGCATCTGGGGTGGAAACGGCATCCAGACGGAGGATTCAGCAAATTCGGGACACTTCCGCTAATGACACTCAGAGTCGGCTTTCGGTGTCCAATGCGGGGAATTGACTCTAATAATCCCTCAGAGTAGGGATGTTTGTGTTGGGTGAAAAACACTTCGGAGGCCGCAGTTTCCACCACACATCCCGCATACATGATAGCGAGATAGTCACTCATCTCGGAAATGACGCCCAGATCATGGGAAATCAGCAGCATGGCCATATCGGTTTTGTGAATTAAAGCTGACATTAAATCCAATATTTGTGCTTGGATGGTGACATCCAGAGCTGTGGTTGGTTCATCAGCTATCAGCAGCTTAGGACTGCAGGCCAGGCCCATGGCAATCATTACCCGCTGCCGCATACCCCCTGAAAACTGATGGGGATAATTCTTCAGCCGCGTCTGTGCTTCCGGGATTCCGACACTGTCCATAATATCCGCCGCCCGCTTCAAGGCCTCTTTGTTGTTAACATCCTGGTGCAGACCGATGGCTTCAGCAATTTGCGCACCAACAGTTTGCGCCGGGTTCAAAGACGTGAAAGGATCCTGGAAGATCATGGCTATATCAGCGCCTCTGATCTGTCTCAGTTCTTTGGGGGGAACTTTCAAAAGATCCCTGCCCTGGAAAAGTATCTGTCCCTTGCTGACAACTGCAGACTTCTGCGGCAACAACTGCAGAATGGCATTAGCGGTGACGGATTTTCCACATCCGGTTTCCCCGACCAGGCCCAGAGTCTTTCCTTTTTCAATTTCAAAGCTGATGCCATCCAGAGCTTTGACTATCCCATCTTCTGTTGCAAAGTGAACATTTAAGTTGTCGACTTTCAGCAGTATTTCGCTCATGCTATTTTTTCCTCTTTGGCATCAAAGTTTCATCCTAGGGTCCAGCGCGTCTCGAAGACCGTCACCGAGCAGATTGAAAGCCAAAACCAGGAACATGATGGTCAGGCCTGGAAATAAAGAGAGTAGCGGTGCCGTTTGCAGGTACGAACGTCCTTCATTTAGCATGGCACCCCACTCTGGTGTCGGGGGCTGCACGCCGAGTCCTAAAAAACTCAAACCGGAAGCGATCAATACCACCACCGCCATTCTTAATGTCGTTAACACCGTCAACGGGGCCAGACAGTTGGGGAGAATATAGCGCAACATGATGTTGAGGCTGTTTTCTCCGATAGCCCGGGCGGCCATCACATAATCTTTTTCCTTTTCAGACAGAACGACACCCCGCGTCATGCGAACAAACTGAGGGATTGAAGAAAGTCCCACTGCTAAAACAACCCCCGTCACAGAGGGGCCGGTGATGGACACTATCGCCATTGCCAAAAGAAGACCTGGAAATGCCAGCAGGATATCCGTAATATACGAAACCACCAGATCGATTTTATTCCCGTAATATCCGCCCAGCATTCCGATACAAACCCCGACAATCAGGCCCAGAAAAACGGCGCTGAAAGAGATGCGCAGAGTGATCCCGGCACCTACGATTATTCTGGAAAAAATATCCCGGCCCAATTGATCCGTTCCAAACCAGTGTGCGGCGCTGATAGATTTACGCATGGCCCTGAAATCCTGTTTCAGGGGATCATACGGGGCAACATAAGGTGCCAGGACGGCCACCAGGATAATAAAAGCGATGATGATCAAGCCGATGAGTGCCATTTTATTCCGGCTCAGCCTGCGCCAGGTAAGCGTCAGCTGGCTGGTAATTTGGGTATCGTTATTCATAAGAGATTCTCGGATCTAAATAACCATATAGAATATCAACAATCAGGTTAACAAATACAAAACTGACGGCGAAAAACATGATGCCGGCCTGTACCACCGGATAATCCCGATTAAAAATCGCACTGACCAGAAGTCGCCCCAAGCCAGGCCAGGTAAAAACTGTTTCCACCAGAACCGCGCCCCCCATTAAATATCCAAACTGCAGACCGACCACAGTGACTGTGGGAATAAGGGCATTTCGCAGGGCGTGCTTGAAAACCACCTTGGATTCCTTTTGACCTTTGGCTCGAGCCGTGCGGATGTAGTCCTGCCTGAACACTTCCAGCATGCTGGACCGTGCCATGCGCGCAATTACTGCGGCCCCGGGAGCGGCCAGGGTCACCATCGGCAATATTAAGCTGATAAAACCCATCGAGCCGCCAGGCGGAAACCATTCAAAGTGCACTGAAAACAGTAGAATCAGCAACAACCCGGACCAGAAGCTGGGGGTCGAAATGCCGATTAAAACAACAACCATGGCTATATAATCGGTGGCTGTATTCTGTTTCATGGCAGCGATACAGCCGACAAGGAGTCCCACAATGGTTGCCAGCAAGGTGCTGGCGACGGTGAGGCGAACGGTATTCTTGAATCTGGGCCATATTTCAGCAACAACATCATTCTGAGTGGTAATCGATTCTCCAAGGTCACCGCTGACGGTATTTTTAAAAAATATGACATATTGGGTGACAATGTCTTTATCCAGGCCTAATTTATGCCGTAAATCTTCCAGGTCTTCGGCTTCCGCTTCAACCCCCAGAATGATCAATGCCGGATCCCCTGGCACCAGCTGAAGAATCAGAAATGAGACCATGGTGATGCCAATCAGTATGGGAACCAGCATCAAAAGCCGTCTGATCAAATAGTTAATCATGTCTGTTGTCTCCTGCTTGAGTTATTGTTCCCTTCTGGATGAGCATCCTGATCAAGGGAATAATTCAAATCAACTCATTTTTTCGAATGAAAATAGTGGTTAGCGGTTACTAATATTTTTTGTCGGACTTTGCTGAGTCAGGCAATAACTCCTTTTTCCCTGAAGTCAATGATATCGTCGGCCGAATAACCGTATTCAATGAGAATCTCTTCTGTATGCTGATTAAATTCCGGTGCTGGTGTTAAAGGGACCTGTTTTGTTTTGCTGTATGAAACCGGATGTCCCACAAATTCCAACTTCCCGTGTTTAGGGTGATCAAAGGGTACAAAAAAATCATTGGCGCGCGCCTGGGGATCGTTAGCGACCTCCGGTAAGGTCTGAACGGGTGCCCATAAGAGTGCGAACTCATCAAATCTGGGCTTCCACTCGGCCAGGGTTCGGGACTTTAACACCTCATCCAGTAAATTGTACAATTCAACATGGTTATCTATACGAACGTTAAAACTGTTGAATCTTGGATCGTCTTTCAAGTGAGGTATCTCGAGCGCGTCACACATGACTGGCCAGTAATGGTCAGTAGCAGCAATGGCAAAACGGACCCATTTGTTGTCCCTGGTTCTATACCAGTTCATCAAGGCATTGCCCTGTTCCTGCGGTTCGACTGGTTGACGGTCCTGGCCGGTCAACAGTGCCCCGGTGATATCCAGGTTACCGGCAAAGACACCGGCTTGAAACAATGAGGTGTCTACCTCCTGACCGACTCCAGTCTGTTCCCGCACATAAAGCGCGATGGCTATCCCCCAGGCCAGAGCCAATCCCGTCAAGGTATCTCCGACACCATAAGGGGATTGAGGCGGTACACCTTCTTTTGATTTAAGCACATGGAACAATCCGGACCTGGAGTAGAACCCGTTACCCTCATAGCCGGGCAGATCTTTATCCGGGCCCTTCTTACCGTAGCCTGTGAGTTGGGCTGTTACGATCTTTGGATTCACCTTGGCCAGTGTTTCATAATCCAGTTTCCATTTTTCGATCTGACGGGGACGGAAGTTGGACAAAAACACATCCGAGTTTTCAACCATCCGATAGATGATTTCTCGTCCTTCATCAGAGGAAAAATCCAATGTCATGCCGCGTTTGTTGCGATATACAGACTCTTGAAAATAGTTGACATCTGATTCAATCATGCTACCGGCCACCAACCGATTTAACGCTTTGGTTGCGTTCATGGGTTTGTTTTTTGCGTACCTTATCCAAATAATGTCTGCTCCCAGATCTGCGAATAATCTTACGCACATAGGCGCTGCATAACCTTGTGAAGCCTCCACTATTTTGATATTTTCCAGGTTAAATGACATCTGTTGGTCCTCCCTCGTTATTTGTCCTTCAACCGATCAAAACAATCCTTACCTGAATGGGTGCCGTCCTCGGCCAGTGAATGTTTCTGGATTTTTCCGGTTGCCGTGACAGGAAAACTTGCACGATACTCGATGTATCGAGGAACTTTGAATTCGGCGATGCGTTCGCGACAATAAGAGATAACCTCTTCCGGTGGTATGGTTTCCGGTGATTTCCCTTCCGCGGGAATAATGAAAGCTTTAACTTCTTCTCCACGGTCTACATCGGGTACTGATACAACAGCGGCACTAACTATACTAGGATGGCTGGTCAGCACGCCTTCAACCTCGGTGGCGGAGATATTTTCAGAGGACCGCCGGATCATGTCTTTTTTTCGTCCGACAATATAATAATAACCATTCTCATCTACGCGGAAGAGGTCCCCGGTACGGAACCAATCTCCGTTAAACACCTCTGCTGTGGCTTCGGGCTTCTTATAGTACCCCTTGAACATGCCAGGGCCCTTCACCCATAGCTCTCCAATCTCCCCCTGAAGAAGACTGTTACCGTCATCATCAACGATTTTAACTTCCCGGAAAGGGGAGGGTTTACCCACAGTCCCGGATCCAGTGGCAAAATCATCATCCAGATCGACCGACAAACAGCCACCGATTTCAGTCATACCAAATCCCTCACGCGTTCGCACATTGAAACGCTTTTCGAAATCCTGATGGATATTTGCTGGAAACCCGCTGCCTACACGCAGCAAACGAAGGTGATGATCCTTATCGTACTTCGATTCAGGTTGTTTGTAGATCCATGTGGGTACGATAGCCCAGGAGACGGTGATGTTATGTTTGTTGATGAGCCGCATGAAGTTGGACGGGCTGTAGCGATCGGCCAATACCATGGAACATCGCGAGAACAGGCACATGATTAGTTCCCACTGCGGGTCCATATAGTAGAACGGCGGTACGCTCAGGAAAATATCATCAGCCTGCATGATGCTTTTAGCTGCAGGCAAAGCCAACGTCATCCAATACTCGTGGGTCAGCATGCATCCTTTGGGAAAACCGGTGGTTCCGGAAGTATATTGGATGTTCATCAGGCTGTCGGCGGGAATATTCGTCATTGTAAACTCTGTGGAGGCTTGGTTTATCAATGAGGACAGTTCAATACCCCAATCATCGCTGTTTTCACCCACCTGGTAGACTTTTTTAATCCCGGGAGTGTTATCCTCCACCTGTTGAAACGTCGCTTTGAAATCCGAGTGGATAATTAAGGTCTTGGCATCTGAATCGTTTATGACGTATTCCAGATCGTGAGCCTTGTAACCTTTATTTACGGGCACCATTACAGCCCCAATTTTGGCCAGGGCGAGCCAGACGACTGGGAATTCCTGACAATTCGGCAGCATTACGGCAACATGATCGCCCTGCTGAGTTCCCTCTGTCGTCAATACATTAGCCGCTCGATTGACCAGATCATTGAACTGTCGGTAACTGAGCGTCATGCCTGCTGGATCTATGTGCAGCAGCATTTTTTCACCTTGTTCGGCAACAGCCTTTTCAAGTAAAGTACCTAAGTTTTTTTCGATTCCTGGTACGGGCATTTTTTCCTCTCCCTAATATTAGTGAATTTCACTTCATGCCAAACAACTTGGCCGCATTGTCATACAACCACTTCTTTTTCACGGATTCTTTTAAGGGAAGATCTTTCATCTCTTGAATAATGGTTGACAGCGGTAATCCCAGATCTCCCATTCCGGAACCAAAAACCACCTGATCCTGTAAGAGGGTATTCGCAAACTGGAGCAGTATGCCCCACCCGGAATCAGGTGTTGCCAGGTGTTTCGGACGATGAAAGGAGGTGTCAATATAGACATTCCGGTGTCTTCTAGCGACGCCCACCATTTCATGTACCCAAGGCCAACCGCCACAGCTGGCGATGATTTGCAGATCAGGAAAGGCCATGGCCACACGGTCGACATAGATCGGACGACCGATATCCATGGGAACCTCTCTATTGTAGTTCATCGTCGCATAGATGAAGACTGGAATATTCAATTTCTGCGCTCGGGCGTATACAGGGAAGTATTTGGGATCGTCGGCCGTGATCTTGGAATGAAAGGGGGATGCATAAATCGCGGAAAATCCAAACTCCTTCACCATACGTTCAGTTTCCTTGGCGGGGGCACTTCCGAAAGGATCAATGATTGCCATGCCTTTCAAATGTTGGGGAAATTTTTCAATTAACTCTGCCGCTTTGTTATTGTCTTCGGAAAATACCATCCCCCAGGCAACGTTGTTTTCATCCATTTGCGACAGCATGGACTCTGGTGTCATGGAAAGCGGTTCAGCCAGTTTCAGGAGCATCTTGTGTAAATCCTTTTCGGGCATCTCAGACATTTTTGCCTGCAAATCTTGGATACTCATTCCCAATTTCTCCGCCCATTTGGGCCCGAAGATACGCTGGTAATTGGCAAGGCCCTTTGCTTTCGGATCTGAAAACATTCTCTTCATACGTTTGACGATTTCCTCTTTACTGCGGGGCACTGGCAATCGCAAATCGATAATGCTGTTGATGCGATCACCCGAATTCATTTCAGAGGAAAATGGCCGTTCTTCTTCTACCGTTTTAATAGAAAGGGAGAATTTTTCTCGGAGGCTGACCTCTTCATCGCTGGAGTCGCCGTCCCCTGATGTATCCGGAAGGCCAAGTAGTTCTTTTATCCTCATTTTTGATAACTGATAGGCTTCCTTTAATTTCGGTAAATCCTCATTATCCATGGTCATTCGAAGCCATCCCAAACCGTCGATAGTTGAAAGAATCATATACGCCATCAGTTCTGGATCTTTTATCTTGATTCGATCTGCGGCATTAGCCTCTTCCAAATTCCTAATCGTGTTCTCCAGAAAAATTTTATACATGTTCCGGATGGCAGCCATGATTTTCGGATTACGAATACCAAGTGCATAACAAGACCAGAATACGCTACCGCGGGTCAGACTGGGGTCTTCTTGATCGAAATGGATTTCGATCATGGTTTCGATTCTACGCTCAGGAGGACCGTCATATTTAGCATAGGCCTTTTGGTAGGAATCCTTGATCCGTTCCGTCATGTAATCTACCAACGCCAGCGTCAGTTCTTCCTTGTTCTTGAAGTAATGCATTAACGTGCCGGGATTGATCCCCATTTCCTTGGCAATCTTATTAATGGTCGCTCCGATAAATCCCTCTTTGGCCACAACCCGGTATGCATGTTTCAGGATTTCCGGTTTTCTGATATGTGATATGTCTTTTCTTCCCATTTGTTTTTTGTCTTTGATTGACTAAATATTAATAAAAAACTGTAAAGGACTAACTGAAACTTTATCCGCGTTATTTTATAGCAAAATTGTATTCCTGGTCATTTTCCGAATTGCTGTGTGTCTCCGCTGCAGGGCATATTCCGTTTTTGTTTGTTTAACTATTTATATTCAAGAGAATCTTGTCAAGTTAAAAATAAACATTTATTTATTTACTTTGTTTTATTGCCACACTTTACATTGTTATTGATGGATATTCATAGACAAAAAATTATTGTTTTGTATTTTATAGTTTATTTATTTAAAATCAAATATGGTCGGAAAATTCCCAAATTTTGACCTATTTTCATTAAATTGATCTGAATTAATCGAAAAAGATTGACGGTGAAATTAAAATACCGGTGAAATATTTTACCACGCAACATCTGTTAATGAGACATCAAATCAGCAATGTCCGGTTAGGTTTTTGCAGAAAGCTGAGTGATGAAATCTGGATCGCGCTAATAAGGATTTAATAGATTTTCTTTGTTTTGCGTAGCGAAAATGAGCCTTGTTTGAGCGAGGCAGGCGAGTTTGGCGGTTTTTTACGAAGCTAGCTTAGAAAATCTTTAAATCCTTATGCGAAAAGACTGGTTTCATCACTCAGCTTTTGTTGTGCGAAAACCTAACCGGACATTGTTGACTGTTACCAAAGAATCAGTTAAATGAATAAAACAAGGAGAAGCGATGAATGTTGACAAGAGAATTATCGGCCTGGTCGGTAGCCCGAATAAGGATGGGCGCACCCATCAACTGGTCAGTGCTGCTTTAAGCGGATGTGACCAGGCCGGTTGCCAGACCGAACTGATACAGATGTCCGACCATGTTGTTTCCGCCTGTGAGGATTGCCTGCCCTGGGTATGTAAAGATGCCCTGGAGTGCTCATTCGAAGACGACGAATTCGAATTCCTGTGCGATAAAATCCTGAACTGCAGCGGCATGGTTTTCGGCACACCTGTCTACTGGTGGGATACCAGCGGCATGGTAAAATATCTGATATTGAAGATGTTCCGCCTTTTTGCCTGGACCGCACCCCTTAACGGTCTTCCTGCTCTGGGCATCGGGATCGCCGGTGGAACGGGAAATGGGTTGGTCTCAGGTGTCAGGCCGGTGTACCATTTCTTTCAAATGATGCGCATGCGGGCCATTGAACCCGTTCCCGCCACCCGCTTTAACTTCGATGAGTGCCTGAGTCGGTCCAAAGAACTGGGAGCCGAACTGGCCCGGATGAGCAGAGACAGAACCCGTTTCAAAGGTATAGATGAACTGATGGACCTCTACGATAGCCTACCCTATCTTGGACTCAGTCGCGCTGCTGAAAGACGCCTGCTGGCAGATCTGGTGACTTTGTCCCTACCAGAACAAAGCAGAGCAGATGCGGCCACTGGTCTGGCTAAAGCAGACGTTCTGGCCGCAGGGGGTCGGTCACTGGAATCAATACGTGAAACGACTAAGGTCTATGATGAAGGTATGAAGAAGTACTCGGAGTCGTAAAGCTTACATTCAGAGAGCGCGGCCTCCAACTGAGTTCTTCTGCTTAGAACTCAGGTCAGGCAGGGTGGTTCCGTTTTAGAGCGCCACCTTGCCCTTGATGAATGACGCCAGGCTAAGGGGTCGTTAAAAAATAACTTCACTTAATCTGTTTGCAAAAGTCCCAAAAGCCGGACATTTTACAAACAGAATGTGAACTAATTTTTGAGCCGACCCTAAAGACGTTGGACGCCAAATGTGTTGGGTTTGGTACCTCGATGCTCTGTTTCCTTGCAGGTTTCGAGTGTGAAAATGAGGACCTCCCGGGTGTCTGCCGGATCAATGATACCGTCATCCATCATGCGGGATGTACAGTACATTGATTCCGAAACATATTCCAACCCGGCAACGATCATTTCGCCGGTTTTATCCATGTTTTCACGCTCCTCAGCTGAAATGGTCCGGCCGGTGGCTTTTGCTCGATCTTCTGTCACAATGCGTATCACTCCTGCAGCCTGCGCACCACCCATAACCGCTTGCCTGGCGGTGGGCCAGGAAAACACCAAAGAAGGTTTCAGAGATTTGGAACACATCGCGTAGTTACCTGCACCGTATGAGTTACCGACAATAATCGAGATCTTGGGTGGTCTGAAATTGACCACAGCCTGGATCATCTTTGAGCCATGTTTGACCTGCCCGTTCTGTTCTGCTTCAACACCCACCAGAAAGCCGGTCGTATTGTGCAGAAAGATCATGGGCGTATTACTCTGGTCACAGAGCTGCAAAAACTGGCTCGCCTTCTTGGCCCCCTCAGGTGTGATGGGTCCATTATTGGTAATGATCCCTGCCCGCCAGCCACCAACAACGACATGTCCACAGACCGTGTGTTGGTCCATGACCGGTTCAAATTCAAAAAATCGTGATCCATCCGCAATTCTGGCGATCACTTCCCGCATGTCATAGGGAATCCGTTTGTCTTCTGAGACGATGCCCCGCAACTCATGGGCGGGATAAAGCGGTGCTTCGATCTCGCTGTCCCGGGTTAAAGCACGTCCTGCATCCGGCGGCAACTGTGCGACAATCTCTCTGGCCACCCTGATGCCATCCGCATCGCTTTCGGCCAGATACTCACCCGTTTGAGAGATCGTGGCATGCATTTCAGCACCCCCCAGGGTCTCGTGATCGGCCTCTTCACCGGTCGCGGCTTTTAACAGTGGCGGTCCCGCCAGGAAGAGATGGGTCTGGTTTCGGACCAGCACTACATAGTCAGACAGTGCCACTTGATAAGCGCCCCCCGCGGTAGCGTTTCCGTGAGAGACGGTGATTTGCGGAATTCCGGCGGCTGACAATTCAGCTTGCTGGGCATAAACCCGACCCCCATCGATAAACAAATGAGCCCCCCAGGGATCCGGATCCCCGCCGCCTGCGAGATTCCCGCCACCACTTTCGCTTAGACTGATGATAGGTAGTCTGGTGGCAAAGGCAATTTCCTGCAGGCGCAAATTCTTTTTGGTTGTAGCTGCGCTGATCGTTCCTCCCTTGATCGCATAATTCCAAACCATCACCAGGACACGTCGACCACTGACAAATCCAATCCCGACGATGATGTTTCCTCCGGCTGTCGACCCGTCCTTATCGCCATCCATGGTGTAGCCGACGAGGGATGACAGTTCCAGGAAGGGTGCTCCGGGATCCAGCAGGTGAGCTAATCTTTCCCGCGGCAGCAGTTTGCCTTTCTTGATGGCACGCTCCCGGTATTTTTCCTCTGTCTTGCGGCCATTTTGTTCAACGATTCTGATCCTCTCAACATAGGCTTTCATGAATTCAACATTCGCTTTGAATTCGTTGCTCCCCGTATCCAGTTTTGTTTCAAGCTGACTCATCTTCAACCTCCGTTAATGCAAGTTCTACAAGAAGCTGGCGATTTTTCACCTGCTGGCCATTTTTAACGTTGACACTGGTCACTTCTCCTGCTCCATCTGCTAAATGTCGATGTTCCATTTTCATGGCTTCAATGACCACCAGTGTGTCACCGTTGTTTACTACATCGCCGGGCTTGACCAGCACATCAACCACCAGGCCTTCCGTTGATGCTTTAATCAACCCACTACCTGCTTCACCCTCAGCAACTGCGGGTCGATAGGTTGTTCTCGTAAAATTCAAGACGCGGTCACCGAGATCGAGGCTGATCTCATCAGCCACTATTGAGAAAGAAGCGACACGTGTGACACCGTCCAGTGTGTAAACCAGTTCATCCTCATAGCATTTAACCCCATTGATCTGTATAAGATCGTCAGCGATGAAGACATCGAAACCGCTGTCTGTTTGCAGGATTTTCACAGGGTGAACATCTTCGCCGACAAGAAGGGTTTCGGTTCGCAGCAGAGGTGCGCTGTTACTCCAGCCATTCAAATCGCTGCTGTTTTGGTTCAACAGAACGGTTGCGAGTGCAAGATCTGCTTTCGCAACCTCAGGGTTGGCCCGCTTGAGGACATCGTCACTGATAAATGAGGTTGTGGCTTCCCCGTTAACGAATTGTTCTTCTGATAAAAGCCGAATCAAAAAGGTCTTGTTTGTCATTAAACCGAGCAACTTCGTCTGCTTCAGAGCCCGAATGAGGCGGCGACGGGCTTCTTCCCGGTCTCTGCCCCAGGCGATTAGCTTGGCCAGCATGGAGTCGTAAAAGGGAGAGACGACGGCGCCGGAATAAATGCCGTGATCTATGCGTATGCCTTCGTCTACGGAAGGCTCAAACGCGAGTACTTTTCCAGTCTGTGGCATGAATCCGTTGCCAGGATCCTCTGCGTAGATTCTAACTTCGATGGCATGGCCATCGATTGTCATGTCATCCTGCTGCAGCGGCAAGGGGTTGCCGTTTGCAATCTGCAGCTGCCATTCCACCAGATCGACACCGGTAATCATCTCAGTGACCGGATGCTCCACCTGCAGTCTGGTATTCATTTCGAGAAAGTAGAAATTGCGGTCAGCGTCCACCAGAAACTCAACGGTACCGACACCTTCATAATTTACGGCTCTGGCCGCATTGACGGCTGCCAGTCCCATTTCCCCGCGCAGCGTTTCCGTCATGAATGGGGACGGCGCTTCTTCAATCACCTTCTGATGTCGGCGTTGCGCACTGCAATCCCTTTCGAAGAGATGGATGACATTCCCATGTTGATCTGCTGCAATCTGAACTTCAATGTGACGGCTATTGACGACAGCTTTTTCAAGAATGAGTTCAACACTGCCGAAGGCATTTTGGGCTTCTATGCGGGCAGACTCTACGGCACTCTGCAGTGCCTCAGCGCTTTCAACCAAGCGTATCCCGCGTCCACCCCCACCTGCAGCAGCTTTGACCATGATCGGAAAGCCAATGGTGTTCGCTTCACTTGCGAGGGTCACAGCATCCTGTGTTTCCCCTTGATAACCTGGAATACAGGGTACGCCGGAAGAGAGCATCAGATGTTTGGCCTCCGCTTTGTTGCCCATGACTTCAATTGCGGTTGCGGATGGGCCGATAAAGATGATGCCGTTCTCCTGACACAGGGCAGAAAACTCAGCATTCTCTGAGAGAAAGCCGTAGCCAGGGTGGATGGCATCAGCGCCACTTGCCTTGGCAGCGGCGATAATCTTGTTTATGTCCAGATAGGATTCTGCTGAGGTATTGCCACCGAGACTGACGGTTTCATCGGCAAGTCCGACAAATAAGGCTTTCGCATCTGCATCACTGTGCACTGCGACGGCGTCATAACCAGCTGCCTGCACACTATCTATGATGCGGCAGGCAATCTCGCCTCGATTTGCTACTAGTACTTTTGTGATCACGCTTCCTTCCTATGGTTTGTTTCCAACCCGACATCTGACGCTGAAGGCGGGAGAATCTCCCCTCAGGTCCTTGGCTACGTCCTGTAAGATTGATGTTATTTAGTGACAAAACCTGCATCATAAGAAATTAGCCAGTTTGAGTCAATTGTGAAATGGCGTTGAAATAGGGTCAGGCTTTCCTTATTGGCTTATTGATCTCCAAAAAAGAGCTCCATTTCCCGGGTCGGGCTATTTGCTGGATGTTTCATTGTACATTCTGATTCAGAATCGCTATGCTCAGCAGGTGAATTGATTACTCGATCTGGAAACATTCTACTCAAACTCAGAATCCGTTATGGACGGAAATGATAACCAATAAACAGGTAGTTTATGAATCTAACAAAAGACGAGATCAAAAATGCACTGGAAAAATGGAACAAAGCCTGGGCCAATTATGATCTGCCTGAGGTAATGGCACTGTTTCATGATGATATTCTGTTTGAAAACTGGACTGGAGGTCGGGTTAAGGGAAAGGAACAACTATTTCAAGCCTGGGAGCCCTGGTTCAAAAATAACGACGGCTTCCAGTTTGTGGATGAAGATACATTTATCGACGTAGATGGGCAGAAAGTGCTCTACCAATGGAGTATGCACTGGCCATCAACTGAAAAAGGGTATGAGGGGAAACCGGAAGTACGAAGGGGTGTTGACGTCATGACATTTCAAGACGGCAAGATAATCAAAAAACTGACCTATTGCAAAACCACGGTGGAAATCCAGGGCGAGCGGGTCCAAGTATCCCCGAAGTAAAGACCGATGCGGTGCCCGTCTCCTTATTGCAGGTTCTCCTTCAGTCCCTGCATCAGCGGCTTGTTTACGAAGATCATATCCGCTTGAATAAGCTGCCTGCTTTTTCTTTCTGGATTGTAATAATCGAAAAACTCATAGCCGAAAGAGGCAAATAAATTGAAATATTCATGAAGTTTGTGTTGCCCCTGATAAGTGGGGGCAGTGATAACTTCTAAATAAACCAATGATATCGATTGTTTCGATAACATCTCTTTGGCTCCCATCAAGGCAGAAAACTCAGCACCTTGTACATCCAGCTTCAATATATCGATTTTGGAAATGGCATTTTCATCACAGAAGGCATCGATCGTCGTGGTATTGACTTCCACCTGTTTTTCTGTCTCCAACACCCCCTGCCCCCAATAGATGCTGCTGTCAGTGTCGGTCGGAAGCAGAGAGTTTGTAGCCGAAAAAGCGTTGGCGTTAAAAACGGCGACCCCTTTCTTGTCCGATATTGCCAGATTATGAAGTGACGTTTTTGAGCCTTCTCCAGCGGTGTTTATCTTCAGTTGCTCGAATGTCTCCGGGAAAGGTTCAAAGGAATAAATTGACGCAAACGGGAATAGTTCCCGATACCTTTTTGTGGTGGATCCATCAAACGCTCCCACATCAAAAACAACGGGCTCCCTTCCTTCAATCAGGGATTCTTGAACGTTCATGGCATTCAATGTCGTTCCCTTACGGCCTACTTCGTACCCCAAACGATCAAATATTTTCCGAATAAAACTCTTCATAGACTATCCTTCCGGTTATGGAAATTTTCATATAAAAAAACAAATAGTAAGAAATCAGCATTCCCTGGTCAAGTGGTATTCCCCTGTCCATCATCAAAATTCTATCCATTCGACCCAGTAGTTTTGCATTTTCTGCCCCCATTCCACGGGATGAGCCACGGATGAACGATCCTTAAGGTCACGCACCTTGTTTTTTGGGAATGACGAATTTTAGAGTCGCTCCCTGCTCCGGATTTTTTTCCGCCCAGATTCGGCCATGGTGGCCTTCGATGATCTGTTTGCAGATAGCCAATCCGAGCCCGGTCCCCCCGTCGCTGGCTTTGGTTTTACTGCTTTGAACAAACTTGTCGAAGACCGACTTGAGTTCATCTTCGGGGATGCCGAGACCGGTATCGCGAACGAAAAGCCCGATATTTCTTCCTTCATTTTCGAGGCCAATATCTATCCTCCCCTTCGGTTCTGTGAACTTAACGGCATTGGATATGAGGTTTCGGATGACTTGCATGATTTTGTCCTTGTCAATCATGGCAATATCGTCAAAATCAGTCGGGACGATGTTGACTGCAATCTCCTTCTTTTCGGTGAGTGCGCTGAATTCATTAACAACCGCCAGGACAGCATCGGTCATTTTCCAATTAATAAGTTGATATTCGAGCGTTCCGGACTCAAGCTTTGACAGGTCCAGTAAATCGTCCAGCAAGAGCAGGA
>Ga0233437_1001972_pt1 | contig 33779 bp, 23 predicted proteins | sample SI_122_August201_FD_182714 | JGI IMG/M metagenome (GOLD analysis project Ga0233437, IMG submission 182714) | Seawater microbial communities from Saanich Inlet, British Columbia, Canada - SI_122_August2016_200_MG | ecosystem: Environmental > Aquatic > Marine > Inlet | place: Canada: British... | reverse complement strand
TATGAGGAAAGTATTAGGAGTTGTTATTATTTTGGCTGCCATAGTATCTTGTAAATCAGGAGGTGATAGTAAGAAGGAGCTGAGTACTGAACCGATTGCCATGGAAATAGGTATTGAAGGAATGTCATGCAATGGCTGTGTCGCTACTGTTGAGTCAAGCGTTAAGCAGATTGGAGATGGAATTACTTCGGTAAAGGTCAACCTGGAAAAGAAAAACGCATTGATTGAGTATGTTCCTGCAAAGGTTGATGCAACAAAGATCAAAGAAGCCATAGAGCTAAATGGCTACAAAGTAAGCCTACCAGATTCTCAGTAGACCAAGGACCAAGGACAGACCAACGACCAACGACCAACGACTAACGACCCCGGACCCCGGACCCCGAACCCCGAACAATTTTTAAACTATGAAATCACGAAAACTCTTAATGATACCCGGCCCAATTGAATTTACTCCTGAAGTGATGCAAGTTTTTGGGGCACATACTGATAGTCATGTATCGGTTGATTTTATAAATAGTTTTGGCCATTCGCTTGAACTAATGCGTGAAGTATGGATGTGTCCTTCAGGTCAGCCTTTTATTGTGGCCGGATCGGGTACTCTTGCGATGGATATGGCCGGCGCGAATCTGATAGAGCACGGTGACAAAGCTTTAGTTATTTCAACCGGATATTTTGGTGAAAGATATGCTGAGCTGCTAAAGCGTTATGGTGCTGATGTGAAAGTGTTAAGAGCCGGCATTGGAAAAGTTGTGCCTCATGAGCTGATAGAAAAGGAATTAGCTGGTAATGATTATAAGCTTATGACTTTTACTCATGTGGATACATCAACTGCCGTGCGTGTGGATCCAGAACCTATTGGATTATTAGGTAAAAAATATGATGTGCTTACCATTCTTGATGGAGTATGCTCAGTTGCCGGGGAGGAAATCCGGCAGGAGGAGTGGGGTATTGATGTAGTTTTGACGGCTTCGCAGAAAGCTATTGGTGTACCGCCCGGGTTAGCTCTTTTAGTAGCTTCTCAAAAAGCAATGGAGGTTTGGAGAAAGCGTAAACATCCGGTAGGAAATTATTATGCTGACTGGATGAATTGGTTACCTATAATGCAAGCTTATGAAATAAGGAAACCTGCCTATTTTGGTACTCCGGCAGTTAATTTGGTTGCTGCCCTTGAAGTTAGCCTGATGCAAATTCTCGATGAAGGATTAGAAACCCGCTTCAGACGTCATGAGAAATGTGGGAATGCTTTCAGAGCTGCATTCTCTGGCTTGGGGATGAAGCAAATTCCTGTGAGAGATGATATTGCAGCTAATACTCTGTCAGCTCCTTATTATCCTGATGGGATAATGGGTTTACAACTAATTGCCGATATGAATAAAGCAGGAGTTATTGTTGCTGGAGGATTGCATCCTGATAACAGAACTGAATATTTTCGGATCGGTCACATGGGAGCAATTGCCCCTAATGATATTCTGGCTACCCTTGGTGCATTGGAACAAAGCCTCTGGAAGGGCGGATATGAGTTTACCTGTGGTGCCGGGTTATCGGCCGCCCAGTCTGAACTAGAATTCTAATTCAGGATCAGCTTCTGATAAAACACTTCAGAATCAGTTTGTATTCGAAGGTAGTAGATACCTGGCCGAACAGCTGATATGTTTATGTTTTCCTGATAATCCCCTGCAGGAACCTCAATTTGTTTAGCAATGATCTCCTGACCTGACAGTGAAATAAGTGAATACAATACTTTTCCTCCATTTGCAAGGCTGAGATTCATGTTAAGCTGCTCATGAGCAGGATTTGGATAAACAAAGACAGATTCTTCAAGAGGCAAATCTTCAACATTTGTTATTTTAATGCTTACTAAATTTTCAGTTGTGTCATTTTTGCAAATATGATTGATTGCAATTAACTGAACCACATAATCTCCCGAAAGTGCATAGGTGCGAGATGGTTCCTCCTGGGTTACCTTCATTCCATCTCCGAAATCCCACATATAGGCAGTGGCATATGTTGAGGTATTTCTGAATGTGACGGTTTTATGATTGATTGTTTTACTGAATCTGGCTGTGGGCGGACGAACGATATTGACGACTTCTTCTTTAGCTATTTCGTCTAATCCGTTGAGAATGAGATTGACAGTTTTCGGACCGCTTGATTTGTATACTACTGTGTGAGGTCCTTCAGTGTCGGCGTACCGGGGATCAGCTCCAACTCCAAAATCCCAGGAGTAAGTATTGCGTGTACCGGTGGAGTGATCGGTGAAAATTACTGCAGTATTCAGACATATTTCTTCCACATCGCATGTGAAATCAGGTACTCCCGGATTGGCAATATTTGTAATTTTTATATTATCAATTCCGGCTCCATATCCTACACCGCCGTTGTCAGTATAGTAAAATGCCAGTTGAACATTTTCGGTGAGGGCTCCATCCGGCAGGTAAGTTTTAAAATTTGTCCAGTTATCATAGCTTTTCGTGGACTCTAGTTCATGGAATTCTATCCATTCATTATCTCCAAAAATTCTGTACATAAGATAGAGGTGATCAATATCCTGCCATTGTCTGAGAATGTAATCGAAAGATAAAACCAGGTGAGTGGAGCCTGAAAAATCGAAACCATTTGAGATCATATAATCTGAAACCACAACGTTATTTCCGGCCACTCCTGAGTTGATTCCGATAAATTTATTATTGTCATCAGTACCCATGTCCAGTTCATTTGCTGTACCCCAGTTAAAGCCAGTATTTGTACCGCTGATTTCCCAGCCATTAAAACCATCTGCAAAGCCTTGCTCAAAAGGAATAGTGAAACCTTCAGCTGCCTGTGCAGATATGGCCTGGGTTTGATCAGACTCATAATCAGCAGTGTCGGTCTCGTAAACTGAAGATATCGAGTAGTTATAAAGAACCCCGTTTACAGCAGTAATATCAGTATAAGAAGTTTCAGTAGACTCTCCCACAAGGCTGCCATTACGGTAAATTTTGTATCCCGAAAGATCGCGATGATATTGAGAGGTCCAGGCCATGGCGACTTGTGAATCACCGGCTAATGCGGCCACATTGTATGGTCGATCCCACATCATCATGGTGTTAGGATAAATACCTTTCACACAGCCCTGAGATTCTGAGAAGTTGTGTGAGCCGGGTGTAAGCGAGGTAACAATAAAATATCCATTACTGGATCCACTCCAACCCCAATTGACATGAAAAAAGTCCCCCTCAAAACCATCAAAGTTGAAAGCATGGCCTCCGGAGCCTTGTCCACGATATATTATAGGACGTCCATTGATCAGTTCATTCTTCACCATATTGGTCCAGTTTTTCACTGTTCCATAGTCTGACATGGTTTGATATGTGATTCTGTCAGGGCTGTAGGAAAAATTATCTCTTAGCAGGGTACGACATCTGTGTGTGCTGGCTCCTGAACCACCAGGTGCATAATTCATATGCAGGGCAATACCTGCATACAACATTAATGTTGCAATATTGTCATTGGGAGAATTCATTGGCATGGCTGCCCAATCAAGTTTAACTGTATCAAGATTTACAGCAAAATCGCCATATTCTCCATGTGTATATTCGTGCAGACCCTGGCAGGTGTCGGGCCATGCCCAGTGACGCATGATCTGAACCATGGCTACAGCCACACATCCGGTAGGTGTATTGTCGGGAGTAAATGCATTGTATCCGGCACCCTGTCCCCAGGTAACCTCCATCATCGGTTCAACCGACTCAGCGGTTTGCATACCTTTGAGTTGTCCTGTTTTTAAGTTTGTCCAGCCAGGATGCTGCCCTCCTGACTTGAGTGAATTATCACGGTTGTCGGCTATTTCAGATTTGTAGAGATCAAGAAATTCCTTTGCAGGAAGATTATTGTTCAGATCATCTCCATTTGACTCAAAACTATATGCCAGAACAGGTGAATTTAGTTTATCGGCTGATACCCAGACGAATCCTAAAGGCTTTATCCGGAAACGATATATGATGGCCAGTTTTTCATGAGATAAACTATCAACAAATTCAAGAGATTGAACTGAATATGCTGTTTTTTGCTTATTTTCCAACCAGTTATGAGCAACAAGAGATGCCTCTTCAATGTTTACTTTTTGTGCATGCGAAGAAATAAATATAAATAGCAAGGATAAGATAATCAGACTCTTCTGGAATATTCTGGTCATTTTTACTGTATTTTTCAATTCAAAGATAATTATTTCAGAGAGTATAACGTTATTAAAATGTTTATGCTAAGATACCTGCTAATACTACTGCTGATAGGGACTTCAGGTTGGACTACCCGAAATAGTCTGAATTTTGCTGTTAAATATCAGAATCCGGATCGCCAGGTGATTGCTGAAGTGATTGATATGTTAGAAGATCACTATCAACGTATTGCTGTTGAGGTTGGATCAGATATCAATCATCGGGTTGAAGTATATATTCATCCTGACCGACACAGTCTTCTTCAATCATCCGGTCTGCGTTTGGCTTCTGAATGGTTAGTTGGTGTGGCAATTAATGATCGGGAGATTCATCTGATCAGCCCTTTAAATCCACCCGGAAATCATGATTCTGAATCTGTTATGGATGGGTTAATTCATGAACTTGTTCATATATGTGTTGCCAACGCGGGGGATGCGGAATTGCCGCTTTGGCTGAACGAAGGTCTGGCGGTTTATCATGCAGGGCAATACCGTTTTGCACAGGAAGTGCCGGGCTTGGTCAGGGAAAGGATTTTCTTCCCCAGTCTTAATACTTTGTCAGAGTCTGAGGGATTTGATCGTGAGCATGGATATTCTCTTTCTTATACTATTGTTGAATTTATGATGCGGGAGTATGGGCCTGAGCGTGTTCGCGCTTTTATAAAAAATTATCCAAATTACAATGTGCTTGGCCTCAGGAGTGAAATGGAATTAGAGAATGCATGGCACTATTATCTGAAATACAATTATGCTGATCCGCCTGCCTTGCAACAATGGGTAGATCACAATGAGAATATTTTTCATGCCACTCTGGATCCTAATCCTGTACTGGAATATGCAAAACTTGATTTCACAGCTATGGGAGATGAAGATTTCATTCTACGAGTATTAGATCCATGGGGCAGAAGAATGCAAACCCTTTTTTACCGACCAATTATTGCGGGATTTCACACTTTCAGAATTGATGCAACAAAATTTCCGGATGGGATATTCTATCTTGAAATGACTCATGGAGATTCTCAGCAATTAATACGTTTCACTACAGAATAGTGTAATTAGTATAGCCATAAGCCACTACTATTCTACTCAATCAATTCCCAATCGTTTCAATACCATGTTCTTATACGTGCGTCCAATAGGGATCTCTTTTTCTCCTAAACGGATGTGAGTAGGTGAAACAGCGCTAACCTTATCTAAAGGAATGAGATATGACTTATGTACGCGTAGGAAATGGTCATCCTGCAGCTCCTCTTCAAGGTTGGATATCCTGGCTTTATAAATATATTTTTTATCCGGGAGGAAAATTTGAACATAATCTTTTAAACTCTCAATGTACATGATTTCACTCACTTCAATGCGAATCATTTCATGACCACTGCGAATGAAAAAAGAGCGGGAATCTGAAACCCCGGGAATACTCACAAGGGGGAGATCCTGTTTGTTGCCATGCCTTTCAACGTATTTATTCACTGCTTTAAGGAATCTTGGGAATGCAATGGGTTTTATCAGGTAATCAAGGCCATCAAGATCGTAGGCATCTGCTGCAAATTGACGATATGCTGTAGTAAAAATCACAACAGGTTGCCTGGGTAAACTCTCAAGAAACTCAAGTCCTGTTAGCTCAGGCATCTGAATGTCAAGAAAAATCAGATCGGCCTTTTTCTGTTTCACCTGCTCAATGGCTTCAACCGGATTAGTGCATGTGAAGCTTATATCAAGCCATGGGATCTTTTGAATATGATTTTCCAATACTCTGATTGCCAAAGGCTCATCATCTATGATCATGCATTTTACAGTCATATTCTATAAATTGAGCTTTAAATATACGATGAATTCTGATCTTGTTTTCTGAGATGTTAATGTATGACGATCAGGGTACATAAGTTCGAGTCGTCGTTGAACATTTTTCAAACCAATTCCTTCAGAATATCCTGCCGGATCATCACTTGTTGTATCAGCCTTTGTATTCCGTACCTGGAAGATTAATTCCTCCTCATGAAGATTTAGATTAATACTCACCCTGGCATTTCTGGCAATCTTACTTACCCCATGTTTAAAAGCGTTCTCAACAAAAGGAAGCAAAAGCATTGGAGCAATCTTTTTTCCCGCAATCTCGCCTGCTACCTGGAAATCGAGCTCCATGTTTTCACCATAACGTATCTTTTCAAGGCTAAGGTAATTCTCAATCAGTTTAATCTCTTTTGACACTAATATGGTTGGCTCATTGCATTCATACAACATGTAATTGAGTAATTCTGAAAGCTTAAGAACGACTTCCGAGGCTTTGTCTGATTGCTCAAGAGTTAAGGCGTAAAGATTATTCAATGTATTAAAGAGGAAATGGGGATGCACCTGAGCTTTCAGGAACTTAAGCTCTGCCTCTATTTTTTTCTCACTCAGCTCCTGCATATTTTTCTCTTTTCTGAAATTTCTTTGTAGAAGCTTAATTACTGATACAGCAAAGACAACCAGATAAATATTCGTGAAAGTGTATAACCAGTTTATTGGGAAGAAAGGTGACGAGGGTTGTGTCTTATACACATTCGGATACATATAGTACCATATAATTGATCTTTGGAGAAGAATAAAACCAATAGCTGTAATAATGAAGATGACAGAAAACAGCACTAGCCTCTTCCTGTATAGAAGTTTGGGTAATAGAAAGTAAGCTGTAAAGTAGGTAGCCATAACATCTATTGGCAGAGTGAAGATATATCGCGACATAATGACCCACACGCTCTCATCGGGATAAAACTTCTTTACTGTCGCAGCTGAAATGAACAGATAGAGAAACCAGAACAAGAGATGCAATAAGATACGAACCGGGGGACGCCGGATAAAAGCATTGATATTATCGGTATTCATAATTCTTTTAGACAAGGTTGTACAAATGTATGAAGATGGCTCAATTGATTGCTAGTTTTCTGCCGATTGGTGAAAAAAGTCATCCGAATGGTATGTTAGCGTCGATGAAATTCATATGACCTTAGAATCTGTCGGGATGACCTTAAGTTTTAGGCCAGGGTCGAAAATAATTCTCCTCTAATATATGAATAGATACATTGCCACCGAAAATTCAAGATAGATATTATGATTACTAAACGAACTCTTTTTATTCTAACCTTTCTAGTGTTCAGCTTTGGCGCATTTGCTCAGATTCAGTTTGAGAAACATCAAATTGGTACCAGTACTACACCATTTGATGTTTTTATTGTTGATCTCGATCAGGATGGGAGGCAGGATATACTGACAGCATCCAACTCGAACGGTGGAGAAATAAGGTGGTGGCGTAATAACGCAAATCAAAACTTTACTCAGCAGGCAATTGCTACTCAAATTACCAATCCGAGATCAGTTAGAGCTGGCGATATTGATTTAGATGGAGATATTGATATTATCGCCGCAATTCTGAGAAGAGATGAAATTTACTGGTGGGAGAATGATGGCAGCAATAATTTTACTTTACATGTTCTGAGTGATGATTTCAAGGGAGCTCATACAGTTGAATTATGTGATCTGGATCTCGATGGTGATATTGATGTGCTCTGCAGTGGATTTGACAACTCTGCAGCAATGAGTGATGTGGCCTGGTGGGAGAATGATGGTGATCAGAACTGGACAAAACACATTGTATCATCCAGATTTAATCAATCCCCTTTTGTGTTTGGAGCTGATCTCGACAATGATGGTGATGTTGATCTGGCTGCATGCGGTGAAGTAAATGGTGAGATTTATTGGTGGGAGAATGATGGTAATATGGGATGGACCGAGAAATTGATTGACAATGCAATTACTATGATCCACACAATATTACCCCGTGACTTTGACAAAGACGGAGACCTGGATATTCTGGCCCATGCTTGTGTAAGCGGCCTTCAGGCCTGGTATGAAAATGATGGATTGGGTAATTATACAAAGCATGCAATGGAGAATCTTGGTGGTGCAATCTGGTTGGAACAGGCTGATTTTGATCTTGACGGTGATAACGATCTGATTGGAACCGGAATGGGTGCACCAAGTTTGATCTGTTATGAAAATAATGGAAACCAACAACTTACCGGACAGTGGGCTGATGGTGGACTAACATCAGGTTTTGCCCTGAATGTAGCTGATATGGATGGTGATCACGATATGGATGTCGTGGCTATAGGTTATAATTCGAATAGTCTGGCATGGTGGGAGAATATCTCCACTAAGGCCTTGGCATTGAATGGTCCCAAGTGGCTCAGTCGTAATCCGGAGGATGAAAGCATATTTATTTCAAATGAAGAAGTAGGGGATATTGCTAAAGCAGAGGCATCTGGCTTCGATCATATAATCAGGAATGACTTTCCGGTTTGTACCTCAACTTGTGTAATAAATGATATCTTATGGGTTAATGTTGCCACTGAAATAATAGGTCTTGATCCCAAAACTGGCGCAAAATTGAATAGTTTCCGTCTGGGAGCCCAGTTTCTGGCTGGCTTAACTACAGATAATCAGGGCTTTTTGTTTGCCACAGATCCTGCATCAGGAAATATCTTTAAAATCAATCCTGCTGATGGAACAATAATTACCCATACTACAGGACTGATTTTTCCTCAGGATATTATTTATGATTCTCATTTAGAAAAACTTCTTGTTCTTGATGGTGACGGAGATATAGTAATCAAAGTTATCGACCCTTCAACTGGTGCAATTTCTTCAGAGATTGAAACTCTTATCAAATCTGGTGGCACAATTATTTCAGATGGGAATGGCAATCATTATATCTCCAGCCCGGATGAGAATGCGATTTATGCGCTTACTAATTCCCTGTCTGATGAGCCCGTTATTTATTTCGAAGGATTAAATCAGCCTCATGGGATGATTTATTTTGCAGACAGCCAGGAATTGCTGGTAGCAAATACGGGGGAGAATAATTTGCAGATTATTGAAGCTCATGCAAGCGCTCTCAATAATGAATTTTCTCTAAATCAAACATTACAAATATTTCCGAATCCTTTCATCGATCAACTTGAATTCATACTTCCTGAGTCTTCGGGCAAGGATGCTGATTTGATGATAACAAGCTCAACAGGGAAGCTTGTCTGGAAAGATAATCTGGATAATAATAATTCAAGGACTTCATATAAACTTTCACTGTCTAAAGCAGGAATTAATAAGCTGCCGGATGGTACCTATTTCCTTACCTGGACAGATGGTAGTAAGCGAATCAGTAAATCAATTTTAAAAATAAAATAGAACTCATCATGTATCACAAATACTTTTACATATTTCTCTTTGTAGCTTGCTTGCCCTTGACTCAGGCATGGTCGCAAGCCAGGTTTGAAGCCAACGCGGCAGCTCAGTCATTCACCGCTCCTGCCGGGATGTATGCTGGTGACATCGATCAGGATGGAGATCAGGATATTCTCGCAGCATCCGGAGATCATGGCGTTTTTATTGTCAGAAATGATGGTGGAAACCCAATTCAATGGACTCCGGTTGCGGTGGATGCAAATTTGGGAGCATCTTTAACTGTCTGGATGGATGATATTGATAGTGACGGATACCAGGATATCTTAACTGGTGGATGGGATACAGGCCAGGTTGTCTGGTATAAAAATAATGGAGATTCTCAGAGCTGGACAAAAATGATAATTGCTACTGGATTCCAAAGGCCACATGAAGTTATGACCAGCGATATTGATCTGGATGGGGATCCTGATGTTTTGGTCTCAGGGGCAGGAAATAATCAGATTACATGGTGGAGCAACAATAATAGCCTTGGTACCAGCTGGACAAAGCAAATAATAAGCGATCATTTTATGGGTTCACGCTCAGTTGGAGCCAATGATCTTGATAATGATGGTGATATCGATGTTGTAGGAGCTTCTCTTGACGGACATGAGATAACAATATGGAGAAATGATGGTGGTACACCTATAAACTGGACTGAGGTCACCCTGACAAATACGTTTAACGGTTCACACAGAGTGGAGTTAGTTGATATGAATCAGGATGGACTGAAAGATATTCTTGGAACAGCTTATATGGAAAGTACTATAGCCTGGTGGCAAAATACCGGAGATATCAGTGTAGGCTGGGAGAAACATATTGTTGACAATACGCTCACCGGTGCTGTAATGGGTTCAGCCCACGATTTTGACCATGATGGAGATATGGATGTCGTCGGAACCGCTCAGCCTTCCCATACCTTAGCATGGTATGAAAATACCGGTGATCCTGAATTGCCATGGAAAAAGAATATTTTGGATGATGGTTTTGGAGGTATCTGGCCATTGTGTGTTGCTGATTTTGATAATGATATGAATACCGATTTTGCTGTTGGGGGAAATACAGCAAACAAAATTACCTGGTTCAGAAATGTCCAGGAGGGGCGATTGTCCAGAGTAATGGATCTGGATGGAGGGAAAGAGCGCTTAGGATTATTTATTCCGCCTGATGTGCAGGAACCTGCAAAGCTATTCCTGGCATTGCCATATTGTGGTGATCCATTTGGCTATTCGAGATTGAGGGATATGCTTATCGCTCTGGCTGAAGAAACCGGCGGTATTGTGATGGTGCCAGAAGCAGTAAATGCCGGAGCCCCAAATTATGTTTTGCAGCAACCATCATACATACAGCAATATATTGCTTATGCTATTGCTAATTTGAACATCCAGCCTGACTCAATATATTTGATTGGAATGGATTGTAACGGACTGCCTGTTTTAGACTACGGACAGTCTGGTGATTTATCTGTTTTAGGTGTGATACCCTTCAACCCCCGGATCTCTTCAATTCCATCCGGGGGTTTTGAAGGCTACCCTGATGTACCGGTATGTCTCTGTTCAGGCACTTTACATTCTGAGCGACAAAATCATCAGACTGTTGTGAACAGTATAAATAGCACATATGGTAAAGCCTGGATGAATGATCTGGATGGAGTAGGTGAGGAGGTACTGATTGGTGATATGATTGCTGAGCTTCTTAACTGTGTAAATTACATCGATACGGTTAAAACAAATACTTCCTCCCGGATAGGCTATGGCGCTGAAAACTCTATCATGATTTACCCCAATCCAGCTCATGGCTATATTCAGTTGCTGGCAAAGAATGGTTTTGGAAATGACTCAAGGTTCAGCCTGCTCGATGCAAGTGGTCGTGAAATCCTGACTCAAAGCATAGAAAACCAGGTGAAAAATCAACGCATACAGTTAAATCATCTGCAACTGGCTAAGGGCTTGTACTATATAAAACTACAGGCTAATCAGCATGTTAGTGTTCATAAATTAATGATACAGTAATTTTCTCCTCGCAGGATATCTCTTGAGCGCAATTCGAAGTTTTAAAGCAGATTAATTCGTTCAAGAGCTTTTTTTTCATTTTCCTGAGGAGTACATTCCAGCCCCACGTAGCCAGAGTAGCCTAGTCTCGCAGCTTCTTCCAGTACTTCTTTGTAATTAATTTCACCTGTTCCCGGTTCATGGCGACCAGGATGATCTGCAAGTTGCAGATAAGCAATTTGATCAATACCCTCCCGGATGTGACCACATAAATCACCCTCGGTGATTTGCATATGATAGAGGTCCCAATTGAGTTTTACCATAGGGGAATCTACCTCTCTGCAGATTTTTATGCCAGGTGCACTTCCGTAAAGGCAATGACCGGGATGGTCAACCCTGATATTCATAGGTTCGAGAATAAGCATAAATTCATTCTCTTCAACAATCGGAACCACAGCCTTAAGCCCAGTAGTAATCTGATCATGCATTTCTTTCTGTGTCATGCCAGGCTGATCATCTCCACCTACAACGGTACCCATTGAACAATTTAGCCTCCTTCCAACTTTGCAAGCCTCAGATATTTGCTCAACAAATGCTGCAAGATTATCGGGATGATTCATGCCCTTTTCCCAACCCCAGGCCGTAAACTGAGTAAGTTTCATCTGGAAATCCTCCAGACGTCTGGCCATTTTGTCAATATCCTTACCCTCTAATTCCCATATCTCAACAGCCTCAAAGCCCGCATCAGAAGCCGCATTAATACGATCAAGAAAAGCAATATCAGTCCACCAAAGCTCAATATTAGCAGCAAATTTCATTATATTATTGTATTAATTAAAAACCACCGATTCCCGACTCCCGACTCCCGATTTCCCGGTATTCCATATACTTCCTGTCATAAAAACCAACCCTCTCAGAATTCGGCACATAAATCTTGTCAAAGCCTTGTCCCATTGCGACCATCGCATCATCCACCTTTGGATAGAGGTCTGCTACAGTTGCTGCAAACATTGCTGCACCATGAGCGCATGATTCATCTGTTGATGCTACTTTGATCTCCATATTCATCACATCAGCAAGAGTCTGCATGACAAAATGTGATTTTTTCGCCACTCCTCCAATCGCAATCACTTCATTTATTGCCACTCCTTCCTCCGAAAAGCGCTCCACAATTGCCCTTGATCCGAATGCAGTCGCTTCCACCAGTGATTTGAAAATCTTAGGAGCTGATGTACCCAGACTTAGACCAGTGATTGTGGCTTTCAGTGTTGAATCAGCATCCGGGGTTCGCCTTCCGTTAAACCAATCTGTTGATAGTGGGATTGTATCATCATCCGGCAGTTGGGCTGCTGCAGCTGAAAGTGCCGGAATTATTTTATTATAAAATTCTTCATTATCGTTATCTGGCATTAGTGAACTTGTGGCCCATGACAGCAAGTTTCTAAACCAGGCATAAACATCACCAAAAGCTGATTGACCTGCTTCCAATCCCATCATTCCGGGAACAACAGATCCATCTACCTGTCCGCAAATTCCCCTTATAAGTTTCCCCTCTACATCTGAATTGGGAGCAATAATAATATCACAGGTTGATGTTCCCATCACTCTGACAAGGGTATAAGGCTTAATTCCGCCGCCTACTGCCCCCATATGGCAATCAAATGCACCGGCTCCAATAGCAATATTGGCTGGCAAACCCAGAATTTCAGCCCACTTCTCACTCAGCCCTCCTACTTTATAGTCGCCAGCGAAAGTTTCTGAATATAAACGATCTCTGAAACCAGCTAAAAGCGGATCCAGGGTAGTCAGGAATTCTTCTGAAGGTAAGCCATCAAACTCTTTGTGCCACATAGCTTTATGTCCTGCTGCACAGCGACTTCTGATTACTTTCTCTGGTTTAAGATTGCCAGTTAGCAGAGCTGGCATCCAATCACAATGTTCGATCCATGAATAAGTGGCTTTTTTCACTGAATCATCATCTCTTAGCACATGCAGTACTTTGGCCCACACCCATTCTGAAGAATATATTCCACCTTCATATTTGGTGAAATCGATTTCCCATTTCTTTGCCAGCTCATTTATCTCATCAGCTTCCTTATTTGCAGTATGATCTTTCCATAACACGAACATAGCATTAGGATTCTCTGCAAATTCCTCGGTAAGAGCAAGTGGTACACCATCAGAATTTACCATGACAGGTGTACTGCCGGTTGTGTCAAAAGAAACTCCGACAATATTCTCCCTAATGTCAGCCCTAAGTTTTGCCTGTGATTCTTTGATCACCTGGATCATTGTATCGATATAATCCTGAGGATGCTGTCTATACTGATTCTTTACCGGATCACAATACAAACCCTGTTTCCAACGAGGATATTGGGCAACAGCATTTGCAACTTCTTCACCATTCATAGCATCAACAATAACTGCCCGAACAGAATCACTACCAAAGTCAAGACCAATTACATATTTATTCATATTAAAATAGTTTTCAGTTTTCAGTTATCAGTTGTCAGAAGTCCGCGGTCCGGGGTCAAAAGTCCATGGTCGTTAGTCGCTGGTCGTAGGTCCAAGGAAAAGACTATCTCTTCTGAAGACTGATAACTGATAACTGAAAACTGATAACTTCTTTATTATACCTCAACATACTCAATTCTCAAAATATCACAAAGCATCTCCCATCTTCTTCTTGTATCTCCAAGATGCAGAGTTTGATGATGAGTTCCTCCTGCTCTCAGCCAGGCATCATTACATTCATTCAGGCCTGATTCTGGTCTGAAATGAAAATATGGCATTTCAATAAATGGTATCGGATCAGTATCTAATATTTCACCATATGTCACAACCAATCTGAAATAATCACCTTCTATGGCCACAAGAGAAACGAAAGTTGCAGGCCCTGGTTCACCCTGAAAAACACAGGTAGGCGGATTATCAAGGTCTCCAATTCCTAAAACGCGATCAGCAAGTCTTATCGGACGATCTTTGCGTGCAATTTTGTAATTTCCTTCGCCCATATGACTCATAAGCATGCTGCCAAGTTTAAAATCCATGGCGTACATCTCCGTAAAATGCGCATCATCTGCCAGCAAATGTCCGGCAGCAACCATCGTTACAGTATTTGTATCCCCTTCAGCAGCATATCCATAGCCTTCAGCCATCAGACGTGATGCTGCATACATAGGTATTTGGTCGAAACGGCCATCGCCTTTGAATACATCAAAATGTGCTGAGAAACCCGCATATCCACCTTCTTCAAGTAATTTCCTGAATCCCAAATACATCCTGATGGCATAACGATGATTCTTTTCAGGCATACCTTCATCAATCTTAAATGTTTCCTTGTTGAAGCTAATTTCCTTATCAATTTCATCATCAGTTACCGCTTCCATATTCCTGTGCACCTGACCAATATATTCCTTGTGGATAACCGGACCGAGGATTCTCATAAAAGAAGCCTCATCAGCGATAGTGTCGCCCATGTCATGCATTTTACCAATCTCTGCGATTTTCATCCCTTTCATTTGACTTGCCGTCATAGCGGCATGACTCCAGTCATTAACAAAAGATTTGAACTCCTGATCTTTCCAATAGCCGGTGCAGATTGCATAAGTAGATCCAATTGTGCGCAACAGTGTGTTTGAGATGTCCTGCGCCCCATGAATTCCCTGATTATAAGTCAGATCATCCATGTTCCAGTCATCTGTAACCTCAGGAACCGGCTGAGTGTTAGTAAGAAGAACAGGCAAGTTGTTCTCTCTGAAGGCTCTGACAATCCTCATTCCGGGACCATAGGTCAGCATCACAATCATAATTCCATCCAGGCGCTCAGCATTAAACTGAGCAACGATTTCCTCAATGTTCTTTCGGTCACGTGCAGCCCGGGGAAAAACAAGGTCAATATCACTTTCAAATTCTTTCACTATCTCCCTGGCATAAGCCTCCTGGCGTTCAGTAATTCCAGGTAAGGATTTATCGTATAACTCCTGCATAATTCCCAGGAGTCCGATTTTAGGTTTACGAATTGGCATAAAAAAAGTTTTCAGTTTTCAGTTTTCAGTTTTCAGTTAAAAAAGTCATCAGTCATCAGTTATCAGCAAGAATAAGAAATAAGTTATAAGAAATAAGTAATATGCTATTACCAGAAGTATATGTAGAAACCTATTACTACTGTTAGAATAATTACTGAATTTACTATATCCCAGTTGCTGTAGCTGGCTCTTGTGATTGCTCTTTGTTCGGGTGATGCTGAATAGTATGTTAAGCCTTTCACCTGATCCGGATGTGGAGGTTTTGTCATTAAACTAACCACCACAATTACTCCTATACATATCGCAAACAAGTAGATACAATAGTGTAGCCAGTTTGGTGCAACAAAAATATTATAGAGTAATCCTTCATGATCTAATGAAGATTCAAATACTTTCAGACCTAAGCGTGTCATTCCGAGTACAAATCCAACAATAAGTCCCCACATTCCTCCCTGAGCTGAGGCTCGTTTCCAGAATACTCCAAGCAGGAATACAGCTGCTATTCCCGGAGCCAGTAAGGACTGTACATCCTGCAGATATTCATATAAAACCTTGCCTATACTTTTCATAACCGGAATCCAGAGTATGCCAAGGATCACAATTACGACAGTCGCTATTCGACCAATTTGCACTAATTTTTTTTCAGGCGTATTCGGTCGGTATTTCTGGTAGAAATCAACCGTAAACAACATAGCTGAAGAATTGAAAAGACTTGCCAGTGAGCTCATCAGTGCTGCAATGAGTCCTCCCACTACAATTCCTTTCACACCTATTGGCAACAATTGTGATACAAGAGTAGGAAATGCAGCATCTGAACTGCTAAGTTCAATCAGCCCTTTTTCATTCAAAGCGTAGGCGATCATTCCGGGGATCAGAAAGATAAATACCGGTAGAAGTTTCATGTATCCCCCGAATATAGCTCCTCTTCTTGCCTGTGTCTGGTCCCTACCGGATAATACCCTTTGCACAATATATTGGTCAGTGCACCAATACCAAAAACCAATTATAGCAGATCCCAACAGAACTCCTGTCCAGGGGAAATCAGGATCATTTCTTGATCTGATCAGGCTGGTCATCTCGTCTCCCTGCATGGTCACATTGGCCCGGCAAATTTCCATTAACTCATTCCAACCACCAAGCTTTGTTAAACCGATAACCAGAATAACAATAGAACCAATCAGTAATATTGGTGTCTGTAAAATCGAAGTATATAATACAGATTTCATTCCGCCAATAACTGTGAATATCCCGGTAAGAACCACTAAGCCGATAGCCCCCACCCAGAAAAAGTCAATGCCCATAAATGTTTCGATACCAAGCACCTCCTTAAATACTATGCCACCTGCGTATACAGTAACAGCTACTTTTGTTAGTACATAGCTAACCAGAGATATGATTGAAAGAAATGATCTTGATGCAGCGTTATATCTTTTCTCAAGAAATTCAGGCATTGTAAAAACCCCACTTCGGGCATAAAATGGTACAAATACCCAACCCAGAATGAGAATCAGCCAGCCATGCATTTCCCAGTGGGCCATAGCCATACCTGTACTTGCACCCGCACCAGCCAGACCAACAAGATGTTCAGATCCAATATTTGATGCGAAAATTGAAGCCCCGATTGCCAGCCAAGTTGCATCCCTCCCTGCTAAAAAATAGTCGGTGGAAGTATCCTCCTTCATCCGGCTTACCCATATGATAATTCCAACCAAAGCAAGGCCAAAGATCCCGAGAACAGACCAGTCTAACCAATGAAATCCAACCATATCAGTTTTGTTGTTTTGGTTTACACAAGTATTAAACGTTGAATTTACACTTTTTGTTTGTCAAAAAGAAATGAGGACCGAAGATCCGGGGGACCAAAGTCCATGGTCGTTGGTCGTTGGTCAGGACTTGGCGTCACGATCGGCGTCACGATTGGCGTCACGATCGGCGTCACGATTGGCGTCACGATCGGCGTCACGATTGGCGTCACGATTGGCGTCACGATCGGCGTCACGATTGGCGTCACGCCTCCTAACTATTCTCCCAAGTTTCTCGATAAATGGGCTTCAGAATTTCTTGAACTTCAGCGAGTAATTGTTTATTGATGGCTTCTTCAGTCCATCGGGCATTTTTAATGATATTATCAGGATTGGACGTGCTTACGAGTGTAGTTGCGATATAAGGATGATTGACAGCATATTGGATAGCAAGTTTTTCTATTGGATAATCTTTGGATTTACAGTGATCTGCTGCTTTCTTACATGCATTTTTAATGGCATTTGAAGCAGGATGCCAGGCAGGAGCACCTCTCTCACTTAATAGGCCCATACTTAATGGTGAGGCATTAATGATTCCAACATTATTGCCATGGTAAAATTCTGTATCATCGGCCAGGGCATCGTCGTTGATACAATAATGGCAGAAGTTCAAAATGGTTTCAATATGTCCCTTTGGAGCTTTTTCAACAAGGTATTTTAATTGATCAAGGGGCAGACCTGTGATTCCCACGTGACCAACCACACCTTTATTCTTCATCTCATGCAAAGCTGGCAGAGTTTCCTGTATAATTTGATTCAGGTCGCTAAATTCAATATCATGGCAGTTGATTAAATCAATGTATTCAATATTTAGTCTGTCCATACTTTCTTCAACACTTCGAACTGCCCGCTTCCCTGAATAATCCCATGTTTTAACACCATCTTTTCCGTAACGTCCGACTTTAGTGGATAAGTAATAACTCTTGCGGTCGATGTGTTTTAATGCTTTACCCAGAACAGTTTCAGCTTTCGTGAATCCATAATAGGGAGATACATCAATGAAGTTGATTCCTGAATCTATGGCTGCATAAACTGCTTCTATAGCGCGACCCTCATCTATATCATGAAAAACTCCTCCAAGTGATGAAGCGCCAAAACTAAGGATGGAAACATCTAATCCGGTAGCCCCCAATTGCCTGTATAACATAGTTCTGATGTGATAAATTATTTTGAAAAACCCAAAGTTAGCAATAACTTGTATTCCTTCTTGACAATGAATTTTTTTCTCTTTACATTTGACATGGCATGGAATAGAATAGAATAGTTTCGAGGAGGAGAGTGAAAGACATAAAGTTCTTATATTGCTCAATGTGCCTGTTTTACATTTGGCATCCAACAAACTAAAGAAACACTGATATTAAATATTAAAACCTTTGAATAAAATGAAAAAACCTCTTGATCGTCGATCTTTCTTGCGGGTATCTGCTCTAACAGGTGCTTTTATGGGGATTCCCGGACTTGGCATGGCTGGAAAAAGGGCCGATGCTGAAGAAATTCTTGACCGTATTGGACACGTACCTGCACCAGGTGGCAAATCAGTAATGGGTCTCACAGTTGATCCGATAAAGCAAGTACGCGTTGGTATTATTGGCCTTGGTAATCGAGGTAGCGGCATGTCCAGACACATTGAAGTAATGTCTCCGGATAAGGCAAAAGTTGTTGCTATTTGTGATATCCAGGATAAGAAAGCTGATGCTGTTTATTCACGGATGAAGAAGAATGGGCATGATCCGGCAGTTTATAAGGGCTCACCTAATGCTTGGAAAAAACTGGTTGAAAGGGATGATCTTGACCTGGTTCTGATTTTTACCAACTGGAAGTGGCATACACCAATGGCTGTTTATGCTATGGAGCAAGGAAAACATGTAGCAACCGAGGTGCCTGCATCTTATACGATTGAAGATACATGGAAGCTGGTAATGACAGCTGAGGAGACTCAGCGCAACTGCATGATGCTAGAGAATGTATGTTACGGGAATGAAGAATTATGGATGTTGAAAATGGTTCAGGACGGAGTATTTGGCACTCTTACCTATGCTGAAGCAGCGTATATTCATAATCTTCGTGGCATGTTGTTTGGCAATTCTTATTATAATCAATGGAGAATTCGTCACCACCTGAATCGTGATGCAAACCTTTATACCACTCACGGACTCGGACCAGTTGCTCAGTATATGGATATTGATCGTGGAGACCGCTTTGACTATCTCACTTCTATGAGTAGTCCGGCTGCATCACTTGCCGAGCATTCAAAAAACGTTGACCGCAATGATGAGTTTTACAACCGCGATGATTTCAAGCATGGCGACATGAATACCTCATTGATCAAAACTGCAAAAGGCAGAATGATTCATCTGTATCATGATGTTGTTACCCCAAGACCATACTCTCGTAAAAACTGTTTGGCTGGAACTAAAGGTTATCACGAAGGTTATCCCAGTCGTCTGGCAGTTGAAGGCAAAGGGCACGGATGGCTCAATGATGATGACTATAAAGCCATGCGTGAAAAGTACAATCATCCTATATGGGACAGGATGAAAAAGGAAATTGAACTGTACGGCGGACACGGAGGAATGGACTTTGTTGAGATGTTCAGAATGATTGACAACCTGAACAAAGGATTACCACTTGACATGGATGTATACGATGCTGCATCATGGAGTGTCGTAGGACCATTATCAGAGATCTCAGTCGAAATGGGTTCAGTACCGGTTAAATTCCCCGATTTCACAAGAGGAAAGTGGCAGGAAGAGAGAACGCTTGGGATACTTGAATATTAAAAAAAAGCGTCTGCATAGTACTAAAAGCGATCTTGATTGGTCGCTTTTTTTTGTCCGGGGTCCGGGGTCCGGGGTCCGGGGTTCGGGTCGTTAGTCCATGGTCGTTGGTCTGAGAACGTCCCTCCCGTCCCTCCCGTCCCTCCCGTCCCTCCCGTCCCTTCCGTTCCTTCCGTTCCTCCCGTTCCTCCTTATTTCTGTTTTTTGTAATTTTGCACTTGCAATGACACGTACAATTGAAAAAAACAGAAAAATGAAACAGGCTAATTCTGATTGGCAGAAAATCATTTCTCAATATAATTTTCCTGATTCCTGGCAGAGTATCTGGCAATTAGTTAATTCAATAATACCCTTACTGGCCATCTGGGTACTTATGTATTATAGCCTGAGCTGGTCGTATTGGATTACTCTGGCATTGGCTGTTCCCGCTTCTGGGTTTATGGTTAGAGTCTTTATCATTTTTCATGATTGCGGACATAAATCATTTTTCAAAAAAGCTAAATGGAATGAATGGGTAGGTTTTATTACTGGCCTTTTTACATTTACTCCCTACCAGAAATGGTCTCGTAGTCACAATAAACATCATGAAACCGTTGGCAACCTTGACAAACGGGGAACTGGTGATATTCTTACATTGACACTGGAGGAGTACAAAGATTCTTCAAAAGGTAGAAAGCTATTTTATCGCCTTTATCGCCACCCGGTTATTATGCTCGGAATTGGAGCACCTTATATTTTTATTCTGCAGAATCGATTTTTTGCTAAGCAAGTCAAACCCGGAGAAAAGAGAAATGTTGTAATTACCAATCTTGCTTTGGCCGCTATTATTACCGGACTAAGCCTAATAATCGGATTTAAATCATTTGTTCTTATTCAGCTTCCAATTCTTTATTTTTCAGCTATAGCGGGAACATGGTTGTTTTATGTTCAACATCAGTATAGCGATGTTCACTGGTATAGAACTGGGAATTGGAATTATCTGGATGTTGCCCTAAAAGGGAGCTCATTCTATAAACTTCCCAGAATTCTTCAGTGGTTTACAGGAAATATTGGATTCCATCACATTCACCACCTGGGTTCAAAAATTCCTAATTATAAGCTTGCAAAGTGTCACAATGCCAGTACAATTTTCACATCAATTGAACCAATAAGTTTAAAAAGTAGTTTGAAGACATTGAAGTTGAGGTTATGGGATGAAGCTCAGAACAGAATAGTGAGTTTCAAGCAGGCAGGGGAGTAGTAGCCTAATTTAGGTCTTAAGTCTTCGGTCCCCGGCTCAAGACCGGGGCAGGCTTCAGTCTTATTTCCCCAAATAAGTTTGCATTATTCCCATCATTCTATACCTTTGTCAGCTGATAATTGAAAAAATGAATGCATCATACCACATAGTTCCTGTGTTTTTCATCTCCCGGATGAATAGTATGATAATGCCATTGGGGTAGGTTGAACCTTACCCCCCGTCACAGATTTTCCCAAAGTATTTTCAATAATTAATTTTCAATATTTAAGGAGGCGATTCCCGCTTGCCCCGATTTTAATCGGGAATTCCCGCCTGCCCCGATTTTTATCGGGGAATCCCGATTCCCGATCACATGCCCATCGTATTAAAAATAGGAGGTTCAAACCTTCATAATGCAGAAAGCCTCAGACGAATAGTCAGGGTGGTCAGGCAATATAATAAGCCGGTAATACTTGTTGTTTCTGCTTTTAACGGACTCACCGATCGACTTTATGAAGTCATCCGGGAGGAAAAGAAGAATGAAGAAGTGATTGTCTCTTTTCTGGATGAAATTAGCCAGAGGTTTGAAGAAATTATTGTGTCAGAATTAATTGATGAGCAAATTAGAGAAAGCACTTCACTAGCTTTTCAAAAGAGACTGTCACGTCTGGCTGACCTCTTGCGTGGCATTTCACTTATTGGTGGTGTGCCTGATTTTATTGAAGATGAAATTGTCAGTTTTGGTGAGAGATTCAGCTCTCTTCTGGTTAATGCGTATTTGCAGCAGAATGGCATCATATCGGAAGAACTTTTGCCTGAAGATATCGGATTTATTACAGATGGTCAGTTTCATAATGCTTCAGTTGATTATGAACTTTCAACACCCGGATTGACGAAAGCTATTAAGGATAAACATTATGTTATTCCTGGTTTTTATGGAATATCACGGGATAAGAAAGTTACTGTCTTTGGTAGGGGAGGGAGTGATTATTCTGCTGCTGCGATAGCTGCGTGCATCAATGCTGAGTATGTTGATGTTTGGAAAGATGTGAATGGCTACATGAGTGGTGATCCGTCATTAATTGAGAATCCGGTACAGATCGAATCTCTGAGCTACACTGAGGCAGCTGAATTATCATATTTTGGTGCTAAAATATTGCACCCCAGAACAGTTGAACCACTTAAGGCTAAGCTTATTCCGGTGAGGATATTTAATTTTAAACATTCAGGAAATAGTCCTCATGCATTTACCGTAATAGGCGGAGATATAAACGATCCACAACGTGGAATTAAGTCAGTAACCTATTCTGATGAGATCAGAACTCTCACTCTGCGGGGTCCGGGCGTTGGTATTACACCTGGTATTCTTTCAAAAGTGACTCATCAGCTTGAGTTGAATAGATTAAATATCAAATCAGTTATTACAACTCAGGTGGCTATCAGTCTCTTGCTACACGAATCTGATGTTCCACTTGCTCACAGGCTGATTGATGAGATGGCTATTGCCGGAATTGACCTGATAGATGAGTCGCAGCAGCTTAGTCTTATTGCCGCTGTTGGTGAAGGAATATTGACACAAACAGGTGTTGCTGCCGGAATTTTTGGTGCCGTGGCCCGTGAAAATATCAATGTGGATTTTATTTCTTTTGGCGCCTCCAGAGTAGCTATTTATTTTTTAGTTAAACGAAAAGACCGGGATGCTGCTTTGTCTGCTATCCATGAACAATTATTTTCAGGTGATACATTTTAGAACATTCATAAACAATATTGAAATATGTCATGAAAAAACATTTTGATACTTTACAAATTCATGCCGGGCATGTGCCCGATCAGGATACATTGAGCGCCGCAGTACCTTTATATCAAACGGCCTCCTATCAATTCAAAGACACTCAACATGCGGCCGACTTGTTCGAGCTTCGGGCTGAAGGTTATATCTATTCAAGGATATCAAACCCCACAGTGGCTGTTCTTGAGGAAAGACTGGCTGCTATCGAGAACGGAGTGGGAGCTCTGGCGCTTTCATCAGGCCATGCCGCTCAGTTTATTGCGATTAATAACCTGCTCAATCCGGGCCAGAATCTTATAACATCACCATTTTTATACGGAGGAACGGTTTCGCAATTTAAGCACAGCTTTAAGAAACTTGGTATCGAGGTACGCTTCGCCAAAAGCTCAAAGCCTGAAGATTTTGAAGTCTTGATAGATGAGAATACGAGAGGCCTGTACATGGAGACCATAAGTAATCCGGGTTTTGAAGTGCCCGATTTTGACGCCTTCTCTGCCTTAAGTAAGAAGTATGATTTACCTCTGATTGTTGATAATACATTCTCAGGTGGGGGATATCTGTGTAAGGCATTTGATCTCGGGGTGAATATTGTTATTGAGTCTGCTACTAAATGGATTTCAGGAAATGGAACCAGCATAGCAGGAGCAATAATTGACGGGGGAAATTATAATTGGGCCAACGGAAAATTTCCGCAGTTTACCGAACCGGCTGAGGAATACCACGGTATAAATTTCTCAGAGAATTTCAAAGAACTGGCCTTTATTGTCAGAGCCCGGGTTATCGGCCTTCGTGATTTTGGCTCCTCTCTTAGTCCATTCAATGCCTTTATGATTATACATGGCCTCGAAACTCTTTCATTAAGAATGGAAAGACACTGTTCAAACGCCCTGGCCCTGGCTAAGTACCTTAAAAGTCATCCCAAAGTTGATGAGGTTTTTTATCCGGGACTGCCGGATGATCCCAATCACGAGGTGGCTGCAAAATACTTAAGCAATGGTTTTGGCGGAGTGTTAAGTTTTACTGTGAAGGGAGGAAAACAAGGAGGCCATGAAATGGTCGATGAGCTCAAACTGGTGAGTCATCTGGCTAATGTGGGAGATGCAAAAACACTTATTATCCAGCCATCAACAACAACGCATCAGCAATTGACAGATAAAGAGCAGATTGCAGCAGGTGTGCTTCCTGGTTTATTGAGAGTCTCAGTAGGACTGGAACATATTAGCGATATAATTCAGGACTTTGAACAAGCCTTCACACAAAGCAGTAAAGGCACACCGGATAATTCTAAATAAAAAGAGATGATAGAAAATAAAATAGCCTTCGAACAGGATTTTCAATTGGAATCAGGTGATGTTTTGCCTGGCCTTGAGATACAATATCATTCCACGGGAAAGCTTAATGATACACGTGATAACGTGGTTTGGATTTGTCATGCTCTCACGGCAAATTCTGATGTTATTGCCTGGTGGCCGGGAATGATTGGGCCCGGGTTGCTTTATGATCCTGATAAATATTTTATTATTTGTGCTAATATTCTGGGATCCTGTTATGGTACTACTGGTCCTGAAAGTATTAATCCGGCAAGTGGAAATCCTTATGGAAAAGAATTTCCGGCGATTACAGTAAAGGATATGGTCAAAGCTCATCAGATGTTGCGAAAGCATTTGAAGATAAGAGAGATAGATATATTAACTGGAGGATCACTTGGTGGGCAGCAAGCTCTCGAGTGGGCTGTTTCAGAACCCGATTTGATCCAACATTTAATTCCGATAGCAACAAATGCAATTGCTTCACCTTGGGGAATTGCTTTTAATGAGTCGCAACGTATGGCTCTGGAAGCTGATCAGGATTTTCAGAAAGGTGTTTATACAGGTAGCTCTGCTGGTATGCGGGCAGCAAGGAGCATTGCTCTGCTTAGCTACCGAAATGGGAATACTTATAATAAAACCCAGGCAGATCCTGATCCGGACAAGCTGGGAGACTATAAGGCTGTTTCATACCAACAATATCAGGGTGAGAAACTTGAAAAGAGATTTAACCCTTTTGCTTACTATCTCTTATCTAAAGCTCTGGATTCGCAAAACCTGGGCAGAGGAAGACAAGGACTGGATTCTGCATTGGCTAGTGTAACTGCAAAGACTCTGGCAATTGGCATAACATCTGATTTATTGTTTCCGGTTGAGGAACAAAAACTTATTGCCGGCAAGATTGGAGGCGCTTTATATCGTGAAGTAGAGTCGTTTTACGGACACGATGGCTTTTTAATTGAGTCAGATGCCATTTCTAAAGAAATAAAACAATTTATATCCCATTAATTATGGCTTCAAAGAAAAGTGAAAAATTAAGAATTGGATTATTTGGTTTTGGAGTCGTTGGACAGGGTTTGTTCGAGGTTCTGCAAAACGTTCAAACTGCAGAAGCAGTAATAAAAACCATTTGTATCAAAGATCCTGATAAAAAACGGAAGGCAGATCCAAATTTATTTACTCTCGATCCTGAACAAATATTAAACGATCCTGATATCAACCTGGTAGTTGAATTAATCGATGATGCAGATAGAGCCTATGAGATTGTCAGGTCGGCTCTGACCCGGGGTAAAAGTGTTGTATCGGGGAATAAGAAAATGCTTGCCCACCATCTGAATGAGTTAATAGAGTTGCAGGAAACCTTTGGTGCTGCCTTACTATATGATGCTTCAGCTTGTGGATCTATTCCGGTAATCAGAAATCTTGAGGAGTATTACGATAATGACCTTCTGCAATCTATAACAGGTATTTTGAATGGCTCATCAAACTATATCCTTTCGCGGATCTTTAGTGATAACATGGGATACGATGAAGCCCTTGCTGAAGCACAAGCACTGGGTTTTGCTGAAAGTGATCCGGTTTTTGATGTGGAAGGTTTTGATTCTTTGTACAAATCGGTTATTCTGGCATTGCATGGAATTGGAACATTAGTTGACCCTGATGAAGTAGTGAATTTTGGTATCAGTAATCTGAGCTCACATGATGTACTATTCGCTAAAGAAAAGGGTTGTCGTATCAAGCTTGTTGCTGAAATCAGGAAACTGCCAGATGAAAAATTTACTTTCTTTGTAATGCCTAAGTTAGTTTGGCCTGATGCCTACATCTTTAATGTTGAAGATGAATACAATGGCGTTGTAATTGAAGGGCAGTTTTATGACAAGCAATTTATGTTTGGGAAAGGTGCTGGAGGGCACCCTACCGGATCAGCTGTGTTGTCAGATATTACTGCACGCAAGCATAACTACAGGTATGAGTATAAAAAGAGGAATTTCTTTAATCCGCCCTACTATTCCAGAGATTGGGTAATAGAAGTATACCTCAGATACCATGATGTGCTTGACTTAAGCCACTTTGATTTTGAGACAATAACAGAGAAGTACTCCGGACCAAAATTCAATTATGTAATCGGACGTATAAAACTCGAAGATATTTACCGTATTAAAAAACTTTTACCCCGGCTAAACGTATTTTTAGCAAGCACAGGAAAATAATCAAAATGAAAAGAAGCTCATCATATAATCTTATCTCTCATGCCCTGGATACCAGGGTGTTGGTTCTGGATGGGGCCATGGGAACCCAAATCCAGAATGCTAACTTAGTTGAGGATGATTACAGGATAGGCAGATTTACTGAATCTGAAACGTTGTTGAAGGGGAATCATGAAGTTTTAAACCTTACTAAACCCGAATTAATAAAAAGCATCCATTCAAATTATATTAAAGCGGGTGCTGATATCATAACAACTAATACATTTAATGCCAATGCGATTAGTCAGGCAGATTATGGCTTGCAAAAGGCAGCTTATGATTTGAATCTGGAGGGAGCGCGTTTAGCCAGAGAGGCTGCTGATACTTTTACTGATAAGAAATATTTCGTTGCTGGAACACTTGGCCCAACTAACCGTACTGCATCTTTGTCTCCTGATGTTGAGAACCCGGGATACCGGAATGTGAATTTTGACCAGCTTGTCGGCGCTTATAAGGAGCAGGCAAGAGGACTGATTAAAGGTGGCGTCGATTTACTATTGCTTGAAACAGTTTTCGATACACTGAATGCAAAAGCTGCTATATGTGCTTTTTCAGAGTTATTTGAAGAATTAGGTATTCTATACCCTTTGATGATCTCCGGTACAATCACTGATGCCAGCGGAAGAACATTGTCAGGACAGACTCTTGAGGCTTTCTATACATCTGTTATGCACGCCAAACCGCTATTAATTGGGCTGAATTGCTCTTTAGGAGCAGAACAACTGGCTCCTTATGTGTCAGAATTAGCTGGCATGGCCAGTACTTTTGTTAGTATACACCCAAATGCAGGATTGCCAAATGAGTTTGGGGCTTATGATCAATCTGCTGTTGAGATGGCCAATTTTGTAAAGCCCTTCCTTGAAGAGGGCCACCTGAATATGATTGGCGCATGCTGTGGATCTACACCTTTGCATATACAGGAAATAGCCAAAATTGCTAAATTATATAAACCCAGAAATATTCCGAATATCAAGCCCGTCACAAGCTTCTCGGGTCTTGAAACTCTCAAACTGCATGCCGAATCTAATTTTATGAACATTGGTGAACGGACAAATGTGGCTGGTTCACGAAAGTTCGCGCGACTCATCCGGGAGGAGAAATTTGAAGAAGCTATTAGTGTAGCCCGGCACCAGGTAGAGGGGGGTGCTCAGATGATTGATGTATGCATGGATGATGCTATGCTGGATGCAGAGCAAGCCATGGTGCAATTTCTGAATATGCTGGCTTCAGAGCCGGATATTTCGAGAGTACCAGTGATGGTGGATTCATCGAAATGGTCGGTAATTGAGGCGGGACTTCGCTGCTTGCAGGGAAAATCTGTGGTGAATTCCATTAGTTTGAAAGAAGGAGATAAAGAATTTCTTCAAATGGCCCGGGGAATTCGAAAATATGGTGCCGCTGTTGTTGTCATGCTCTTTGATGAAAACGGTCAGGCTGATACCTATGAAAGGAAGGTTGAAATCGCACAAAGAAGCTATGATCTGTTGATTGACAAGGCTGATTTTCTTCCTGAGGATATAATTATTGATCCGAATATTCTGGCTATTGGAACAGGGATTGAAGAGCATAACTCCTACGCAGTGCAATATATGAAAGCCAGCCAATGGATTAGAGATAATTTAGCCGGAGTAAAAATATCAGGAGGTGTGTCAAACTTATCATTCTCTTTCAGAGGTAATAATCGGGTGAGGGAGGCAATTCACGCTGTATTTCTTTTTCATGCTATTCAGAATGGAATGAATATGGGTATCGTAAATCCGGCTTTATTGGAAGTGTATAATGAGGTTGATCCGGGTTTATTGAGGCTGGCGGAAGATTTGGTTCTAAACAAACGAAAAGATGCCACAGATCGAATGCTGGCTTATGCTGATCAGCATGAATCAGATAATGTGGATCCGGTTAAAGAAGCAGCTTGGAGAAACTTGCCGGTTGGAGAGCGTTTAAGTCATGCTTTGATTAAGGGGATTACCGAATATATTGAAGAGGATGTTGAGGAGGCCAGAAAAGAGGCACAACGGGCACTTGATGTAATTGAAATCCATCTTATGAATGGAATGAATACTGTTGGTGATCTTTTTGGTACGGGTCGTATGTTTTTACCCCAGGTAGTGAAGAGTGCCAGGGTAATGAAAAAGGCTGTTGGATATTTAACTCCCTTTATTGAGCTGGAAAAACTTGAGGGCAAAGGATCAGGTTCGGCTGGTAAAATACTTATGGCTACCGTTAAAGGCGATGTGCATGATATAGGTAAGAATATTGTTGGAGTTATTCTGGGATGCAACAATTATGAAATAAAAGATCTGGGAGTAATGGTACAGGCCTCCCGGATTGTTGAGGAAGCAAAAAAGTGGGGAGCTGATATTATAGGCCTAAGCGGTTTAATTACCCCCTCACTTGAGGAAATGGCAATGGTTGCCGGTGAATTGGAAAAAGCAGGCCTCAAAATACCTATCCTGATTGGAGGGGCCACAACATCAAAACAACATACTGCCATTAAAATAGCTCCGGTATATTCAGGTCTTGTAGTACACGTGAAGGATGCATCGAAATCAACTGGTGTGGTGAGATCATTGCTGTCAGATACAAAATCAACAGTTTTTGCCGAGAGTGTTGCGACCGAATATGAGCTAATCCGCGACAGCTATCAGAAAAAGTCGGGGAACAAATATATTTCGATAGAGGCAGCCAGAAAAAATAAATTACAAATTGATTGGTCAGGCTATCAGATATTAAAGCCCAAAAAGCTTGGCTTGCAGTTTATGGAAGACATTAGTGTAGCTGAATTGATACCTTTTATCGACTGGACTTTTTACTTATTCTCATGGGGAATAAAAGGCAGGTATCCTGCTTTGTTAGACGACCCTGTGAAAGGCAGAGAGGCTAAAAAACTTATCAAAGAAGCCCGGGAAATGCTTGATTGGTTGAGTGAAGATGGCAGGTTGAAAGCCAGTGGAATGGCCGGACTGTTTCCTGCTCAGGCATCCGGGGATGACATATTGGTCTTTGACCATGATACTAAAGAACTGAAACACCGTTTATATCATTTGAGAAACCAGGAGCAAAAAGCTGATGGGGAGGCTAACCTTTGTTTGGCTGATTTTATTCATCCGGCAGGTAGTGAAGAATTTGATTATATCGGATTATTTGCTGTAACTGCCGGATTAGGAATGGAAGAAATAGTAAAGGAGATGGAGTTGCAGGACGATGATTATAAGGCTATTCAAATCAAAATACTCAGCGACAGACTGGCAGAAGCATTTGCCGAAATGCTGCATCTTAAGGTAAGGAAAGACCTTTGGGGATATGCGCCGGATGAAGATTTGCCTGTAGAAACTATCATCAGAGAAGAGTATCAGGGTACACGTCCGGCAAGTGGTTATCCGGCTTGTCCTGATCATCAGGAAAAGGTGTCAATCTTCTCAATTCTTAATGCTGAGAAGGCTGGTATAAAGCTAACTGAGAACCTGGCAATGTATCCTGCATCATCTGTGTCGGGCCTGTATTTCAGTCATCCGCAAAGCAAGTACTTTAACGTAGGGAAAATATCTCAGGATCAATTCACAGATTATTGCAAGCGTAGAGATTGTACAGATGAAACAGCAAGAAAATTCCTTGCAAATAATCTAAATTTCTAGTAAGTAGTTAGCGACTCATGCCTTAGAAAGAATGAAAACCTTGTCCCTGCGAAAGCAGGGGTCTGAAAACTGAAAACTGAAAACTGAAAACTTTGTAGCTGATTTACAAGGATCTGAAGGATGTAAACTGAAGAACAATGAAAGTAACTGACCATATAGCCGCCTCCGATAAAACCCTTGTCTCATTTGAGGTGCTTCCTCCAACCAAGGGATCGAGTATTCAGAGAATCTTTGATACCCTTGATCCTTTAATGGAATTCAAACCACCGTATATCAATATTACTTATCACCAGCCTGAGATGGTTCTGAAAGAGCGTCCTGACGGATTACTTGAACCCAGAATTACACGGAAAAGACCGGGAACAGTTGCAATTTCGGGGGCTGTACAGAACCGCTACCAGATTGATGTGGTTCCTCATCTTATTTGTGGTGGATTTACAAAGGAGGAAACTGAGGATGCATTAATTGATTTGAATTATCTGGGTATTCATAATGTACTGGTAGTCAGAGGCGATGGAGATGCAGTTCGTGGCAGGTTTACACCTGAACCAAATGGACATGAATACGCTTTGGATCTGCTTAAACAGGTTGTTGATATGAATAATGGTTCATATTGTGATGATGATCTCGAAAGTCCAGTACCAACAAGCTTCTCTCCGGGAGTAGCCGGTTATCCTGAAAAGCATGCAGAGTCTCCTAATCTGGAATCAGATGTAAAATACCTGAAAGCCAAAGTTGATGCAGGTGCTGAGTATATTGTAACCCAAATGTTTTTCGATAATCAAAAGTATTTCAGTTTTGTCAAAAGGTGCCGGGATGAGGGAATCACAGTACCAATTATTCCCGGATTGAAGCCGATTTCAATAAAAAAGCACCTCAATTTACTTCCTCAGACTTTCCACGTCGACATACCTCCTGAATTAGCCAGAGAGATTGAAAAATGTTCAAATAACTCTGCCGTACGGGAATTGGGAGTGGAATGGGCAATTCACCAATCAAAGGAGCTTGTGCAGCAGGGAGTTTCGGTGATTCATTTTTTTACCATGGGACGTTCTGATAATATTCATAAAATTGTCGGTGCAGTTCTGTGAGTTTTATCTCATAAAATAATCACAAGGATTTTTCACAGATTCTGAGCTAAATTAAAATGGTAAATAGATTATCTTTAATGCTATTATGGCGAAAAAAGAAATAGATCTGTTTATTCCCTGTTTTATTGATCAGCTTTATCCTGATACCGGTGAAAATGTAATTCGTATACTGGAGAAACTTGGAATAACAGTTCATTATAATCCGGAGCAAACATGTTGCGGTCAACCAGCTTTCAATGGTGGGCATTGGGATCCGGCCAGGGACCTGGCAAAGAAATTCCTGAATGATTTTCCTGGAAACCGAATGGTTGTAAGTCCATCAGCATCTTGTACAGGTTTTGTGAAGAACTATTATCCTGATTTATTGGAGAATACAATTTACATGAATAATTACAGGAAACTGAAACCTCAATTGATTGAGCTGACTGATTTTCTTGTAAACCATATGGGGGTTACAGATCTTGGAGCAAGATTTGATGCAAAAGTGACTTATCATGATGCATGTTCAGCTCTAAGGGAGTATGGTCTTAAGGATGAGCCCAGAATATTGCTTAGCAAAGTGAAGGGACTTGAATTAATTGAAATGGAGGGTAGTGATGTGTGCTGTGGATTTGGAGGAACTTTCTCTGTAAAACATGAGGCTATCTCCACTGCTATGGCACAACAAAAAGTTAATCATGCACATGAAACAGGTGCTGAATACATTGTAACAACCGAAGCCTCTTGTATGATGCATATGGATGCATACATCAAACAACATGATATTCCGATTAAATGCATTCACATCGCCGACATACTGGTGAATTTTGATCAGGGACGGCTAATTTTTTAAGTCGCAAACCCTGATGGTTAAGATTAATAAAATAGGATAAATTAAATAAACACAGACTGATGAAACGAAAAGGCTTATTTATCACACTGGCAGTTATATTGGTTTTAGTTCTGGCCTATTTAGTGGGTCCCACGATGCCAAAACCAGAATTTAATATGAATTTGCCGGCAGTAGTCCACAATCCTCAACAAGCTGAACAAATGATTCTGGCTCATGAGGCGGGATTCCCAAATATCAGACCAGGCAATGGTTCTCAGCTTATTTGGGCGAACGACAGTTTAAAGAACAAAACTGAATATTGTCTCCTTTACCTTCATGGTTTTTCGGCCTCCCCAGTTGAGGGCAGTCCGCTTCATGAGAATTTTGCAAAATACTTTGGGATGAATGCATACATTCCAAGACTGAAAGGGCACGGTTTAATCACGGATGACGCCTTGCTGGAAATGACTCCTGATAATTTGTGGGAATCGGCGAAGGACGCCTTTGTTAAGGCTCAGGCTCTGGGTGAAAAAGTTATCATTATGGGTACTTCAACTGGCGGAACTTTGGCTTTAATGCTTGCCGGGCACTTCCCTGATGATATTGCCGGACTATACCTGTTTTCACCAAATGTAAGGATCTATGATAAATCTGCAACTCTGCTTGATCGCCCATGGGGATTACAAATCGGAAGGATGGTGATGGGAGGAGATTATCGTGTTTTAGAGGAAGATCCGGAAACAGATGATTATTGGTATAACAAATACCGTGTAGAGGCACTTGTATACCTGCAGCAACTTGTCAGACAAAGTATGAAGGCAAAATTATTCAACACGGTAACTTGTCCGGTTTTTACAGGATATTATTATAAAGATGAAGATAATCAGGATAATACTGTCTCAGTGGAAGCTGTTCTTTGGATGTTCGATAACCTTGGAACCAAAGAGGAACTTAAACAAGAAATGGCATTTCCAGATGCTGGAGCTCATGTAATTTGTTGTGATCTGACCTCAGAAAATTGGAAGGATGTTCAGGATGCAGCTGTGAAATTTGGGATTAAAATATTGGAATTATAGGACTTTAATTTGGATATATAACATAGAATATGAACGGAAGAATTTTAATAGGAAGCCTGGTGCTAGGCATAATAACGATGGCTTGCGGACAGAGCTTTGATAAATATACGGATGAAGTCTTTAATGAGAAAGTTCCCCGTGACTGGGAAAATCCGGGAGTATTTAATATAAATCGTGAGGCTCCCAGAGCGAGTTTTTATTCATACGCATCTGAAAAATCTGCCCTGGCTGATAACCGTGATGGTTCAGAGTTTTATTTTAGTCTGAATGGAAAATGGCACTTTAACTGGGTGCGCTCTCCGGATGAAAGACCTTTTTACTTTTTTAAGGATGATTATGATGTAAGGGACTGGGATATGATTGAGGTGCCTTCAAACTGGGAAGTGCAAGGATATGGAGTGCCAATCTATGTAAATGTTGGATATCCATTTGAGATGAACCCTCCATGTATTCATCATGACTATAATCCGGTAGGATCGTATAAAAGAGATTTTAGAATTCCTGCTTTGTGGAATGATCGTGAAATTTTCATTCATCTTGGAGCAGTAAGCTC
>Ga0233437_1001968_pt1 | contig 33838 bp, 31 predicted proteins | sample SI_122_August201_FD_182714 | JGI IMG/M metagenome (GOLD analysis project Ga0233437, IMG submission 182714) | Seawater microbial communities from Saanich Inlet, British Columbia, Canada - SI_122_August2016_200_MG | ecosystem: Environmental > Aquatic > Marine > Inlet | place: Canada: British... | reverse complement strand
ACTGCATATGTTATTTCGATTTATGGGAGCTTTTTTTGTAAGAAGAAATTCCGGGAATGCTTTATATCGAAGGGTTCTAGAAAGATATATACATATGGCAACCCAGCAGGGTGTGTGTCAGGCGGTCTTTCTTGAGGGGGGTCTCAGCAAAAATGGGTTAATTCAGGAACCTAGGCTGGGCCTTGTTGATTATATGCTTCGTGGTTTTGATCCTGAAAAAGATCGGGATATAATTTTTATTCCCGTGGGCATCAATTATGATCGTACCATAGAAGACAGAAGTCTTTTGAGATCATTAAGCTCTGATTCACAAAAAAGAAGTCTTTGGTATATTTTTAAAACCTCGGTTTACTTTATCTTGAAAAACATGACCCAGATGTTGTTTTCCCGGTGGCGCCGATTTGGTTACGCATGTGTGAATTTTGGAAAACCTGTTTCCACAAAAGATTATGCAAACATGAATCAAATAATTTTTAAAAATCTGCCCCGGAAAAAAAGATTTTCTGAAATCAAAAAACTGTGTGACACACTAATGACAAACATTTCTGATGTTGTACCCATCGTTCCTGTATCTTTGGTGTCTAAAATATTTTTAGAAAATCTTGACATTAAGCTTAGTATTTCAGACATTGAGTATGGGTGCGGATCAATTTTATTAACCATAAAGAATAATGGTGCACCTGTCATTGAAACCGCACATAGTACTAGACGGATTGCTATTTCTGAAGCCGTTTCATTGATGTTACTTCGAGGCATGATAAGTGAAACAGAAACTGATGGTATGTTTACCTGTAATGGCTCAGAAACAAATCTGTTACAATATTATGCCAATGCGCTTAACCAATGGTTATAGGAGGCATAATGAAACTTTCAAGCAAAGAGATCAAATTATTGTTAAAAGACTGGAACCTTGCCTGGAAAAAACACGATCTTGATAAGGTAATGACCCTTTTCCATGAAGATATTTTTTTTGAAAACTGGACCGGCGCCTATATAAAAGGGATTAAATCCCTTAGAAGGGCCTGGGAACCCTGGTTTAAGAATCATGGTGACTTCAGATTTCTGGAAGAAGAAACCTTTATTGATGAACACCACCAGAAAGTTCTCTATCGATGGATTCTTGAATGGCCATCAATAGAACCGGGCTTTGAAGATAAACCTGAAATCAGAAAAGGCGTTGATATTCTTCATTTTCAGGATGGAAAAATAATTTGCAAACTAAGCTATTCAAAAACAACCATTGAAATTGATAACAAGAGACTGCCCCTGCATTTATAGATAATCTTTAAGCATGTTTGTAAGACGGGTTTCATCCAATATTTGAACACCTAATTTTTTAGCTTTTGCAAATTTGCTTCCTGCCTTTTCCCCTGCAATGAGAAAGTCGGTCTTCGAACTGATGCTTGACGTAATTATGGCGCCAAATTTTTCAAGCTGTTTTTTAACCTCACTTCGAGTCATAGTCTGCAATGTGCCGGTTAACACAATTCGTTTATTGCTAAACTGATTATCATGTGGTTTTGCAATGACAGGTTGATCATTGGTGATGATGACACCTGAATGGATGATATCTTTAATAATCACCCTATTTTCAAAGTTAGAAAAAAATTTGCAAACCGCTGATGCTGTTTCAGGGCCGATTCCAAAAATTTCTTCTAAAATTTTTTCTGATGTTTCCATAATGTCCTGGATAATTAAAAAACGTTCTGAAATCAATTTAGCAGCGTTTTCTCCTGTATGACTAATACCCAGTGCATAGACAAACCGCCTCAAGGAAATTTTTTTTGACTTTTCTATCGCCCGAATCAGGTTGGTTGCAGATTTTTGCGCCATGCGGTCAAGACAGGCAAGTTTTTCTTGTTTGAGCAAAAAAATATCAGCAAAGGATTCAAGCATACCTTCATCCACTAACTGATCAGCAATCTTATTTCCAAATCCATCTATATCAAATGCTTTCTTGGAAACAAAATGTCTGATTCGTTGCTTTAACTGGGCCTGACAAGCGGCATTAACGCATTTGCTAATATTGGATTTGTCCAGTTTGATTTTTTCTATTTTACTATGACATACGGGACAATGACCCGGCATTTGAAAAGCAATTTCATCTCCCTTTCTTTTGGAGGCAATAATTTTCACCACTTTGGGTATGACATCCCCTGCCCTCATCACAAGCGCTGTATCACCAATGCGGATATCTTTTCTTTTGATTTCATCTTCATTGTGCAAGGTTGCTCTTGAAACCATTGCACCACCGATATTTACTGATTCCAGGATGGCAACAGGGGTAAGGGTGCCAGTTCTGCCTACCTGGACAATAATGTCCTTTATTGTGGTGGTTTTCTGCATGGCAGCAAATTTATAGGCAATCGCCCATCGCGGGCTTTTTATTTTTTCACCCAATTGACGCTGAAAAGAAATATCATCCACCTTGATAACCATGCCGTCAATTTCGTAGGCAAGATTATCTCTCAAGGCCTCAAGGTCTTTATAAAATTTTAAAACACTATCTATTGAGACACCCGTCTTTATGTGGGGATTAACAGGAAAGCCAAACGCTTTTAACGCAGAAAGAATTTGTGTCTGGCTACCCAAAAAAATGCCTTCAACAAAACCTGTCCCATAAACAAATATATCAAGGGGTCGCGCAGCTGTAATTTTCGAATCCAGCTGCCGTAATGATCCTGCAGCTGCATTTCTAGGGTTTGCAAAAACGTTTTCACCTTGTTCAAGACGGGTTTTGTTCAATTGCTCAAACTCCCGTTTCCGGATTATAACTTCTCCTCTGACCTCAAGTATAGAGGGCATTTTAAGTCTATCCCCATGCAGTTTTAGCGGAACAGATCTGATGGTTCTGACATTCTGGGTAACCACTTCACCTGTGATCCCATCTCCCCTGGTTATGGCCTTCACAAGTATTCCATTTTCATACTTTAATTCTACGGCCACGCCGTCCAGTTTTGGTTCAATTGTATATAAAATATCTTCCCTGTTTAGATTTTTAACAATCCTTTTATTAAAATCCAGCACATCCCCATTGTTAAAAGCATTATCAAGGCTTAACATGGGAATTGAATGGTTGGCTTGCTTAAAGATATTTAAAGGAGGGGCACCCACTCTTTTTGTAGGCGAATCAGGAAAGGAAAATTCGGGAAAATTCTCTTCAATTTCAATAAGCCTTTTTAGCATTTCATCATATTCAATGTCTGAAATCACAGGGTCATCTAAGACATGATATTGAAAGCTGTGCTCTGTCAATTCCTTTTGAAGACGTATTGCTTCTTTTTTTATCTCATCATTCATTTTTACACAATTTTTGGTTCACACAATTTTTGGGCAAAGGTCATGACACAATCGCATGCAGTCTTCCTTGCCTGTTTAAATCTTTTATTCCTGAATCCGGGATCCCAATCTTTTGATGCCACACTGTCAGACACTACAAGAACTCCTGCAATACTTACCTTTCGATATTGGGCAACAGAAAAAAGAGCTGAACATTCCATTTCAACTGCATGAGCGCCAAGTTCTTTATAATAAGCAACCTTTTTTTTTGTCTCCCGGTAAATGGCATCCGTGGTCCAGATGGTCGCTTTTTTAAAATCATTTTTGTTAGACCTTAAGTGACTTGATAATTTATCCATTAATTCCAAATCAGGTTTAGAAACAGGAGTTTTTTTATCCAAAATTTTGTAATTTGCAGAGGTCCCTTCATCTATGATGGATTTATAGGGAAGAATGATATCGCCTATGTTTAATTTATCTGTAACAGACCCGCACCATCCAAGAAAAATGATTTTATCTGCCCCTTTTGCAATCAATGACTCCAAAAGCATAGTCGCATAGGGAGCACCAATAAAGGGTCCGGCAATACAAGCGCCCTTACTGGATCCTTGTATGGTCATAAGACTGCTTGTAAAAAAAGGAGAAATCCCTGGATTTGTAATCTTTGATTTGATGAGTTTAAGATCAGGTTCGCAACTGACCATTACTGCCACAGATCCTAACTCACTGCCTTTGCGTGCGCCATGGGGAGGTACTATGGATTCATTATCCAGGTCCGACCATGTCGGATAAGTCATCCTTTACCTCATCAATAATATCATATAGCCACATAATGTCTTCAATGGAAAGCCTGCCTGCTTTTGAAGGTGCCCTGTCAGATCCATCTTTTTTTTTCAGAATCCGGGGACCCATTTGGACTTTTGGCTCACCTTCTCCATACTGATGGATTGAAATAAGAAGTCCTGTCTCCTCATTTTTCCATTCTTTTATTTTTTTATCCATTTCAGGATCATATCCTGCCATAATTTTTTCTCCTAACCTTTAGGACCACAAAGTTTATTTCATTTGTGGTCCTTATAATTTTAAATCATAGAAAAATCTGCAATATTTTTAAACAATGCAGAAACAAAAGATAACAAAGCTATCCTGTTCTGTCTTAATTTTGTATCTTCAGACATGACCATTACATCAACAAAAAAAGTGTCAACTATTGGCCTTAATCCAGCAATATGCAAGAGTGCAGTATCATAATCACCTTTTTTAATCAAATCATCAACTAAGAGACTCACGCCTTTTGCAGCACTGAACAATTCTTTTTCAGACTGATCTTTAAAAAGAATTTCATCCACGGCCACCCCTTTTAAATCCTCTGCTTTTTTAAGAATATTCTCAAGGCGTTTAAAGGTAATGGAAAGCGGTTCAAAATCTGCTTCTTTTCTTAAAGAATCCAGAGCTTTAACTCTTAAAACAACATCAGGAACGTTATCAAAGGATGCCCAGAGCGCTGAATTAACCGCTTCTTTTGAAAATCCTCTGTCCGTGAGAATATTGACCATTCTGTTTTTAAAAAACACCTTTATTTTTATAGCTGTTTTTTGTCTGTCAGCTTCCTCGTCAATATAGGCCTCAAGTCCTTTCTCAATCATGTCGGTTAAAGAAACTTTCATATTTTCCTGGAGCATAATCTGAATAATACCGATCCCCTGTCGTCGAAGCGCATAGGGGTCTGCCCCGCCTGTCGGGATCAGATCAACTGAAAAACAGCCGCAAATGGTATCCAGCTTGTCTGCAATTGCCAAAAGACAGGAAGTGGGATTATCTGGCAATTGGCCACCGGAATAAACAGGCCTGTAATGCTGCTCAATTGCGAGGGCTACTGCTTCTTTTTCAGAAGTTTTTTGTGCATATACCCTGCCGATAATGCCCTGAAGTTTTGTAAATTCAATTACCACCTGACTGACAAGGTCTGCCTTGCAGATTTGTGCTGCCCTTGCAACATCCTGTGTCAAGATTCCTTTATTGTCATAGGATGATTTTTTAGCAAGATATTCAACAAATTCTTTGGTTCTTATCGTTTTATCATAGACAGAGCCCAGTTTTTCCTGGAAAGTTACATTTTTTAGCTTATCGGTAAATTCATCCAGGGAAGATTTACAATCCACTTCATAGAAGAATTTTGCATCGGAAAGTCTTGCGCGTAAAACTTTTTCATGTCCTCTGGCCACAAGCTGCATATCTTTTGGATTTGTATTGTTAACAGCTATGAATAAAGGTTTTAAATTGTTGCTTTCATCTACCAGGGCAAAATATTTTTGATGTTCTCTCATGGCAGTGATTAAAACTTCATCCGGCACCTCAAGAAATTCATCATCAAAGGTGCCCAAAACAGGAAATGGAAATTCCACAAGATTTGTCACAAGATTTACCAGTTCATCATCTTCAAGAATCAGGGCATCATGTTCTTTTGCACAGGCTTCAATGGCTTTTTTCAGAACAGCCTTTCTTTTTTTAATGTCCGGGATAATACCGGCCGCTTCAAGAACATTAATATAGGCATCAGCCGATTTAACATTATATTTGCCCGGATGCATAAAAGGATGCCCAAAAATATAAGTAACCGATTTAATATTGCCTATTCTAAAATCAAGCTTTTCCTCTCCCAAAAGTCCAACTAATGAAATAATGGGTCTGGCAAAACTAATTGACAGATCTCCCCATCTCATGCTTTTTGGAAAAGGAATGGATAAAATCTGTTTTTCCAGAATACTTTCAAGAATGGAGACACAAGACTGACATTTTTCGTCGACAATCGCTGTTAGATAACGACCCTTTTTTGTCTCTTGAACTGTGATTTTATCAAGGGGGATACCTGCTTTAACTGCAAATTTTTCTGCAGCAATGGTTGGATTCCCTTTTTCATCAAATCCCACTTTTTCAGGAGGGCCTGAAAGGGTGGTGGTTTTTTCATTCTGCCTGTCTGCAACATCTTCTATCATCAATGCAAGACGACGAGGTGTACCATATGTCCGGGCATTACCATGATCAATTCTAAAATTGTCCAAAGCCAAAAGAATATTTTTTTTAAAGGCATCCAAGGCAGGTATAAGATAACCGGCCGGGATTTCTTCAGTACCAATTTCAATTAAAAGTGTACTCATTTTAATTTACACCTCCCTGTTTCAATAACGGATGCCCCATTTCTTTTCGTTGCTCAATATATGCTTTGGAAGCCGCCCTTGCAATATTCCTGATCCGTTTTATATACCCTGTTCTTTCCGTCACGCTGATGGCACCGCGGGCGTCCAAAAGATTAAAGGTATGGGAGCATTTCAAACAATATTCATAGGTAGGAATAACAAGCCCATATTTTATGATACGATGGGCTTCTGCCTCATATTTTTTAAACAGGTCAAACAACATATCAACATCTGCAATTTCAAAATTATAGGTAGACTGCTCTACTTCCTGCATGTGATAGACATCCCGGTAAGACACCTCATCGTTCCATTTGAGGTCAAATACATTATCCACACCCTGAAGGTACATGCAGATCCTTTCCAGGCCATATGTCAACTCTACGGGCACGGGTTTTACTTCTACACTCCCGGTTACCTGAAAATAGGTAAACTGAGTAACTTCCATGCCATCCAGCCAGACCTCCCATCCAAGCCCTGAAGCACCAAGAGTTGGAGATTCCCAGTCATCTTCAACAAAACGGATATCATGTTCAAGTGGATCCACACCCAGAGCTTTCATAGAGTCCAGGTATAATTGCTGAACATTCGGGGGAGACGGTTTTAAAAGCACCTGATACTGATAATAATGCTGAAGCCGGTTCGGGTTCTCCCCATAGCGGCCGTCTGTAGGACGTCTTGAAGGTTGTACATATGCCACTTTCCATGGCTCAGGCCCAAGCGCCTTTAATAATGTAGCCGGATGAAATGTTCCGGCACCCACTTCCATGTCATAGGATTGTATAAGGACACAACCTTTTTGAGCCCAGAAATTATTCAAAGTTAAAATTACATCTTGAAAATTCATTTTGCTCCACTTTTTCAATAAAAATTTATGGTTAAAATATTATTATTCCTTTGTTTTCAATTCTTGTATCAAGAATTTTTGCAGTCTCAACAGATCCAAGTATTTCATGCCAGAATAATTTTAATTTTTCAATATCTATTGTTTCTCCGACTGCCCAAACACAACCGCCACCACCCGCACCCGTGAATCTGGCTCCGCAGTCACAACTTATAGCCTTTTCAAACATTTTTTTCCCTGCCTTGTCAAGCACATCAGGGGTCATTTCAAGTCTTAATTTCGTCTCCTGATTCATAAGCTTGGCTGCCTGCCTGAAATTTCTGTGCTTTACAGCATTTGAAAATTCTTTTGTTAAATTTACAATTTTTTCAAATACAGATCTTGTTTCTCCTTGGATAAAGGATTTTACCCATTGTTCATTAATATCTTTTGATACATGGGGAATCCCGCAATAAGCAATAAGAATATTTGAATTAAAGGCCTCAATGTCAGCTTCATTTTCAAAAATGGGTACCCGTTCAAATTCAGGATGTCTGTCACCCATTTTCCAAATCCATTGATTTATTCCGCCAAAAGCTGCTGCAAGCTGATCCTGCATACCGCAGGGAACCCCTGCCACACTGGACTCAATATAATGGGCAAGCCAGGCGATCTGTTCGGAATTTACCTTTTTATCAATTGCTTTATAAAATGCTGATATCAATGCCACTGCTGCAGAAGAAGACCCTCCCAATGCACTCCTGGGCGGCGATGAAGATTCAATTTTGATATAAACACCATGGCTATCAAAATATTTTGCAATGGCAAAGATCAGCCCCATGGGATGATTAAACGGTGCCGCGTCATTCTTAAAAACAGCACTTTCAAAACCTCTGGAAGATACCTTGATATATCCCTTTTCCCATGGCAAAAGACTGACCTTTGTCCTTAAATCAAGGGCAATGTTAAAGCTTGCCGGCGACAGATGATGTAAGGGTAAATAAAATGTACTGATGTCCAGGGTGCCGCCGAGATCAATTCTGCAGGGAACAGATGTCTGGATATAATTTTTTTCAAGTATTTTTTTAAAATTCATTTTTCGTATCTTATCCGATCAAGAAATTGAAGGCTTTTAAACTGTCTTCCAATATAAAAGGGAATAAAGGCTTCCACCAGCATTTCTCCTTCTTTGATAGCAATATTTGAAAATTTTATTCTGTCTGCCCTGCTGATATCACTGGTGTTTATCCAGTGGATCTGCTTTAAGGTACCTTTTGAAACTATCAGGCCATATTTTGATCTTTTGTTAATGCAATCTTTACAAATAATTCGGCCTTCGGCAAAGTCAAACCAGACTTTTTTTTGTTTTATATGATCAACAGGAGTTTTGCACTGATCACAATTTTCAATATTCGGGAAAAACCCTGACAGGCTCATAAACCGGATCTGGAAAAAAAGACTGACTACTTCTCTGGATAAACTCTCTTTATTTAATGCATCAAGGGAAAAAAACAGCAGATTATAAAGGGCAGACTGTTGTTTGTTTTCCTCAAGCCAGAAATGCATCACTTCTACCCAATAACTTGCATAAGCTGTTTTAAATACATCATACCGAATATTTGCAAATCCATTTTCAAGATCTGCATGGGACAATATGGTCATGCCGTCTTTCTTTTTTTTAGGGAATGTGCATTGGATATGATTAACAGAAAAAAGATCCAAAGCCCCGGAAAACCGCTTAATGCTCTGTTTCGCATTTTTGGCAATTACAGATATTTTCCCTTTGGATTCCGATAGAAAACTAATTATGAAATCATGGTCACCATATTCAATTTTTCTGAGCAATATGGCATCGGTAACAAATCCCGGCATAGAAAGAACCGCCCTAAAGGTCCAAAAGCTGGGTTGCTATCATGAAATAACAATACACACTCACAATATCAATGGAAGTTGTAACAAAGGGTCCTGTTGCAACGGCAGGATCAATATTGAACTTCTCAAGAATAAGGGGAACCATGGAACCCACAAGTGCTGCAATAGTCATGGACGTCATGATGGCAAGCCCGACAGCAAATGACAATGCCAGAGAAAATGGTTCTGCACCAAAAGTAAATTTTGCAATTACACCAATAAAAATACCGTAAATGACACCCAAAATAATCCCCACAGTCAATTCTTTTAACACAACTTTGGAAAAATCCTGGATATTAATTCTTCCTGTGGCAATACCCCGGACAACAATTGTAGAACTCTGGGTACCAATATTTCCCCCCATTCCCATTATAACAGGAATAAAAGCTGCCAGGGTTGTAAATTTTGCAAGGTCTTCCTCAAATCCACCTATAATAAAAAAAGCAGCCACACCCCCTAAGAAACTTGCAAACAACCAGGGCAGACGAATCCGGGTGCCTCTTAATACTGTCTGGGTTTCAATGTATTCTTCGCCAACTCCAGCCATTTTTAGCATATCTTCGGTTGCAGCTTCATGGAGGATATCTATAACATCATCAACCGTTACAATTCCCAGTATCCTGTTGTCATCATCCACAACAGGAATGGCTAAATAATCATATCTTGACACCAGCCTTGCCACTTCTTCCCTGTCAGTATAGGGTTTTACAGTGACAAGATCCTGTGCCATAAATTCCTTTAATGGTTTTTCCGGATGAACAACCACAAGCTGTCTTAAGGAACTGACCCCGACAAGTTTTCCATATTCATCAATAACATAGATATAAAAGGGCATTTCAACATCCAGGTATTTGTTCTGTAATGCTTCAATAACCTGTTTTGCGACCACATCCTCTTCCAATGCAATAAAATCGGTTACCATGAGGCTTCCGGCAGTATCTTCCTCATAGCTCATTAATTGTTCAATATTATCAGATTCTTCTTTCTGCATTTTTGAAAGTATTTGATCTGAAAGCTCTTCATCCAAGAGGGTTAAAAGGGAGGCTGCATCATCCGAGGGCATGTGATCGAATATATCCACAAGCTTAGTAAATTCTACATTTTTTACAAACTCCAGAAAAAGGCCCTCATCGAGCATGGAAAAAAGAACACCGATTTGTTCCGGATCATCCATAAGCCTGAACAGTTTTTTCCTGTTGTCAGGCGTCAGGACTTCAAAGGCAATGGAAAGATCTGCCATATGGGTTTTATTAATGATATTGATTAATTGCTTGGTTGCCCCACGTCGCAGCAGTCTTTTTAAACTGGTAGTCAAAAGTTTTATTTTTTCATTGTGCATGATCTTCCTTTATGTAAAAGGCAAAAGCAAATTTAAAGCATAATCTTTATATGCGCATTTTTCTTTAATGATTCAAGCCAGGTTTCAAATTTTTTCTTTACCTGTTCACTGTATAAAATGTCTTGAATTTCATCGTGGGCTTGTCCATAGTTTTTGTTTCCGTCCAGAACAATATTTTCTACATAAAAAATTTGAAACCCCTGGGTTGTTGAAATGACGTTTGAATAATCTCCTTTATTTAATCCAGATATAATTTCTTTAATATTTTCTGAAAAATTATTGATGTCAAACATTCCCAGATTCCCCCCTTCTGATGCATTAGGCAAGAGTGAGTATTTTTTGGCAAGACCTGAAAAATCTTCTTTTGCATCCAGTTTCTTTCTAATCTGTTTTAGCTCATCCTCATTGTCCATAAGGATATTTCTCAAGTGGTACTTTTTTTGACCTGAATATTTTTTTGCATTAGAGTCATAATATTTTTTTATTTCTGATTCAGTGATAATCACTTTTGATTTTACCGCATGGTTAATCAACTTGGACTGTAATATCTGTTTTCTGACATCCTCGCGGTATCCTTTGATGGTGCGTCCCTCTTTTTTTAAAGCATTCTCAAAATCCTCCTGACTGAATGATTTTTCCTTTTTTACATTTTCCAGGGCATTTTCGATCTCGGTATCAGATACTATAATGCGATATTTTTGGGCTTCCTGCCGGGTTAATGATCTGTCAACCATTGCCATGAGTATCTTATTATTGATTTGTTTTACTGCTTCATTTTTCTTTTCCTCGGAATACCCCCCGGAAGACTCTATATTTTTAATATATGGCGCGGTTTCTTTACTTAATTCAACCCAGGTGACAATATCATTATTAACAATGGCAACAATCCTGTCAATAACCTCGGCTGATATAGATCCGCAAAAACCAAAACCTATTAAAACTAAAGAAAAAACAACCCCATTAATTTTCTTTCTCATGTTTACTTCCCTCGCTCTTTTCAATATCAATTAAAAATGTTTTCAATTTTTCCTTGTTGATTTGCACCGGGTATTCCTTTAAAAGCTTTTGCATCCAGTCATCGTAATGATCTTGAGCCTTTTGCAATCGAAGATGGGATACAAGTTTTTTTTCATTATCAATCGGGTTTAAACCAAATGAATACTCATGATTTTTCTGGTTATAGGAACTCTGATGCTTTTTATAAAATGTCACAATACCCTGTGGCGTGATTTCAATCTTTTGTTTTAATTCCTGATCAATAAACTTATCCATGATCATATTTTCCATAAATCTTTTTTTCCACAATGAATAAGATATTGCATTTTTTAATAAAATCTGTTCAAAGCTGCCTTCGCGATAATCTTTTTTGAATTCATCCTCAGCAGCTATGATCTCCTGGTTAGTTATAGTCACACCCTTATCGGCAGCAGCGGTGAGAAGGAGAATCTCATTAGAAAGCGTTTGAACAAGATCCATCACCATTTCATTATATCTTACGGAATTTTCATCAATATCATATGGATACGCCACCCTTTTAAGATCAAGTTCTTCCAGAAAATCTGAAGTATTAATGCTCATTGATTTGCTTTTAATTAAAAACGAGGAGTCTGTTCCTTTTTCAGGTCCTTTGCACCCCATAAAAATAATTGCGCAACAAATAAGAATCCAACTAATGAAGCGCGTTTTTAAATCCTTCATCAATTTTTTTACTCCAAACTTATTTTTTTGTTCAAAAGATTCTTTTCAAAATTTAAAAGGATAGCATTACCCTATATTTTGTGCAAGATAAATCAGGCCAGCTACAGTTCCTGTCTGAACGACAATCCATGCCATTGCAAGGCAAGCAAACAAATCTGTGAAGCTAATCAATTATCTAAAATTAATTTTTTGCATTGATTTGTCATCAAAAGTATGGGAATCCTTGAACTGGAAAAAAATTGGAGATCCTTTCAATGACTCACAAGCCAACTTATGAAGAATTAGAACAAGAAATCAAAAGACTGCGACATGCTGAATCTGAGCGCAGGAATGCAGAAGAAGCGTTGCGGGCATCTCAAAAAAGATTTCTCACTGTATTGAACAGTCTTGATGCGACCATTTATGTAGCTGATCTTGAAACATATGAAATTCTTTTTATGAATAACTATATGAAAAAGGTTTTCAAAAGAGATGCCACAGGTGAAAAATGCTGGAAGGTTTTTAGAGAAAACTTAAGTCCCTGCTCCCAGTGTACAAATGACAAATTACTTGATGAGAACAATAAACCTGCGGGTGTCTGTATCTGGCAGGGACAAAATTCTTTCAGTGAGAGATGGTATATAAACTATGATCGGGCTATCGAATGGACAGATGGACGATTGGTCAAACTTCAAATTGCCATTGACATCACCGATCAAAAACAGGCTGAAGAGAAATTATTAAAAAGTGAGGGACAGTACCGCGCCTATTTTGAGGGCATTTTTTCTGGAACCTATATCTCAACTCCTGAAGGGAAACTAGTAGCATGCAATAAAGAATATAATAAAATTTTCGGATTTGATAATACTCAACAGGCTTTGGAAACACCTATCCACAAACTTTCTGTGAATCCTGACGAGCGACTTGATTTTTTAAGTCTTCTTAAAAGAGAAAAACAAGTGACCGGTTATGAACCCAATTTAAAAAAAATTAATGGGACACCTCTTCACCTGATTGAAAATTCTTCGGGTGTGTTTGATAAAAAAGGAAATCTTACTCAGATTAGAGGTTTTCTATTAGATATTACAGAGCAAAAAAAACTTGAAAATCAATTGATACAGGCTCAAAAAATGGAAGCTATCGGCACTCTTGCTGGAGGTATTGCCCATGATTTTAACAATATCCTATCCGGTATTTTTGGATATGCGCAATTGGCCGAAATACATATTAATAAACCTGAAAAAGCCAAGGAATATATTGAACAACTAGTTAAAAGCGGGCAAAGAGCAGCTGCATTGATCAGGCAGATACTTACATTCAGCCGCCAGTCTGAATTTAAAAAACGTCCTTTGACTGTTTACGCCTTATTAAAGGAAGCACTTAAATTAATCCGATCCTCAATCCCTTCAAATATTTTGATCAAGGAAAATATTCTTTCCAAGGCAATGATTATAGCAGATCCAACCCAAATCCATCAGGTGATTATGAATCTTTGCACAAATGCATATCAGTCCATGGGTGAGAAAGGCGGATTATTGACTGTGGGATTGTATGAGACGATTATTTCCAAACAAGATAGTCTTCCTAATCTCAATATATTAACAGGAAAATACATCAAGCTTGAAGTAATTGATACAGGTTATGGCATAGATAAAAAAAATATGGAGAAAATATTTGATCCATATTTTACCACAAAGGAAACCGGTAAAGGTACTGGCCTGGGTCTGGCTGTTGTGGATGGAATTGTAAAAAAACAAAACGGATTTATTAAAGCCTTTAGCAAGCTCGGTCATGGGTCCAAGTTTCAAGTATTCTGGCCCATAATTGAACAAATTATTTCTCCTGACGACTTTATGAAAAAGAAAATAGATTTATTCACAGGGACAGAAAAAATCATGCTTGTGGATGATGAACCGGATATTCTTAAAACATTACAAATATTTTTGGAAAGAAGGGGGTATAAAACAAAAGTTTTTAATGATGGGAAGTCAGCATTAAAGGCCTTTATAAAATCACCTGATTATTTTGATATTATAGTAACCGATATGACAATGCCGCACATGGCTGGAGACAAATTATCCAAAGAAATTTTAAAAAGACGAAAAAATATGCCTATTATCCTTTGTACAGGATTTAGTGAAACGATTTCAGAAGATAAAGCCCTTGGTATGGGTATTTGCAAATATGTTCAAAAACCCATAACAGGAGCAGACCTGACAGCCCTGATCCGTGAAGTTCTTGATAATAAAAAAAATTAATTAAAAAAATGGCAGGCCGTCAAATGGCTTGGATCTTGGCCGTTTAAAAACAATCCGGGTTCTTTTTTATAGCAGATATCTTGAACATATTCACACCGGGTATTGAACCTGCATCCGACAGGAGGGTGCTCCACTGAAGGGACTTCGCCATTTAAAATGATCCTTTGCCGGGAGGATGTTGGGTCTGGTATGGGGATAGAAGATAAAAGCGCCTTAGTATATGGATGCAGACCATTTTGATAAATCCCATCGGCATTTGCCATCTCCACAATTTTACCCAGATACATGACTGCAATCTTGTCCGAGATATGTTTTACAACAGATAAATCATGGGAGATAAAAACATAGGTCAGACCCATTTTCTGCTGGAGTTTGAGTAAAAGATTTAAAATTTTAGACTGAACTGAAACATCCAGTGCTGAAACCGGTTCATCACAAATTATGATTTCCGGTTCCAAGCTGATGGCTCTGGCAATACCAATCCTCTGGCGCTGACCGCCGGAAAATTCATGTGGAAAGTTAGAAAGGACTTCGGGCAAAAGACCGACTCTTTTAATCAACATATTAATCTGTGATTCCAAATCCCCTTTGTTTTTGCCATGAATAATATACTTTTCTTCAAGGATTTCTTTGACAGTCTGTCTGGGATCCAATGATTCAAATGGGTCTTGAAAAATCATTTGCAAATTTAAGGTTAGTTTTTTTCTCTGCTGAAAATTTAAACTGGAAACAACCTGGTTCTTTATGATGACCTGACCCTCCATGGGATCATAAAGTCCCATGATGCATCTTCCCAAGGTTGTTTTTCCGCATCCTGATTCGCCGACGATACCTAAGGTTTCTCCTTTATTCAGAGAAAATGAGACACCGTCAAGAGCATAGACCCAACCTTTCCTTCTTAATAATACACCACCTGTAACAGGAAAATATTTTTTAAGATTATTAACCTCAAGAATCGCCATATAACCACTTAGGGGCGAAAATTAAATAAATTAAACCAAAATCCTTTGTGATTTCGTCTAAATAATTTCATTTCCGATCCTTATTCATATAAAAAATTTATATTTTCTGCTCTGGGGTATGCAAAGAATATGCATAAAATTATCCCGCGCTTTTTCCCAAGGATAAATTTTAAAGAATTGAGTTTGCCTTGTGCTTTAGAACATAAAAAAAGGGTTTTCTAACCCTATCTTTAGAAAACCCTTTAAAAATCTTATTGAACACTTACGTTAACTGCTGCCGGCCCTTTCTGGCCATCTTCCACTTCAAAAGTGACCTTGTCGCCTTCATTCAGTGATTTAAAACCGTCTCCATTGATGCCGGAATGATGAACAAATACATCCGGTCCGTCTTCCTGCTCAATAAAGCCATACCCTTTTGAATCATTGAACCATTTTACAATCCCATTTGCCATTGTGACTTTCTCCTTACTTAAAATAAATAATAATAGTTTCAAACTTCAGGTCTTGCCACTCTAACAGATGGGTCTTGCCTTTAGAACGAAACTGCTAAGCCTTTCTACAAAGGGCTTTCGTTGAGTATTATTGACTTTGAAATAAAAAATCAAGGATTATTTTAAATAAAATGACTTTTTCAATTTTTTTTAATGTCAGCTAAATGGCAGGCTGTGGTGTGATTTCGTTCCATTTTTCGCTCCAAAGGGACGATTTTTCTACAAATATCTTCAACCCATGGACAACGGCTTGCAAACCTGCAAGCTCTGGGCAAGTCCAATAATGACGGGACATGCCCTTTAATTGTTGGCAGAATGGTTTTTGATTTTACTGCCAAAGAAGGGATAGAGGTTAACAATCCTTTGGTATAGGGATGACAAGGATGTTTAAACAATGCCCCAACTTCCGCTTTTTCTGCAATTTGCCCGGCATACATGACAACAACATCATCACAATTTTCCGCAATAACTCCTAAATCGTGGGTAATTAAAATAACAGACATTCCTGAATTTACTTGAAGATTTTTAATCAACTCCAGAATCTGGGCCTGAACTGTAACATCAAGTGCTGTTGTTGGTTCATCCGCTATCAGAATGTCTGGCTCGCATGAAAGCGCCATGGAAATCATTACCCGCTGCCGCATACCACCTGAAAGCTGGTGAGGGTATTTTTTCATCACTTTTTTCGGATCAGACATCCCAGTTGTTTCCAGCATTTTAACCGCAGCATTTTCCATTTCATGAAAGGGCATTTTTGGAAAATGCAGTTTGTAAATTTCAATCATCTGTTTACCGATCCTGTGGACTGGATTTAAGGCGGTCATGGGTTCCTGAAAAATCATGGAAATTTTTTTGCCCCGGATATTGTGCATCTCATCAACCGGAACCCTTGAGATATCTTTACCATCCAATAAAATCTGACCCTGTACCATCCTTGAAACCGGTTTTGGCAGCAACCGCATGATACTTAGTGCAGTTACACTTTTGCCGCAGCCAGACTCTCCTGCAAGCCCCAGTATCCTGCCTTTTTTCAATTGAAAATCCAAATGCTCGACAGCCCTGACCACACCCAGATCAGTATTAAATTCAACTACTAAATCCTTTACATCCAAAATATTTGGTTCATCCACCCTGGGTTACTCCTTTACAAATGGTTCACTCCTTTACAAATAGTTCATTCTTGATAACACTCGGCAAAAAGGACCTGCCCGATTTCTTTGCAAGAAGAGTTTCTTTCTTTTTTCCCACATTTATCCAGAAAAGTCCTCCGGTCATGCTGGAAAAGGGATCAAACAAGAGGTCAGATCGCCTGGTCCCGTGGGAGCTGGGCAATTCAAGCCATCTCCAGTAACCATGCCTGACATATGGGATCATGAACGTAGGCACAAAAGCACCTGTTTCATGAATGGCTTGCTGTATTTTCAAAGATAGTTTTATTCTTTTTTCTTCACTCAAGCTTGCCCTATATTTATCAATCAATTCGTCTAATTTGGGATCATCCGTGTTGGTAATGTTGTTGGTCTGGGGTTTATGGGCATTGTCTGAATGCCAGCCCTGCCAATAGGAAGGTCTTATATTGGTACTCCATGCCATCCATGCGACATCATGTTTTTTTTCCAGGATTTTTTTAAACATTGCAGTGGAGTCCATTCGTTCAAGTAAAAGCTCAACCCCGGCTTTTAATGCATCTTCTTTAAGCACCACAAGTCTTGGTGTATGCTCCTCTAAGCTATAGGTGACCTTGACGGAAAACCTTATCCCTTTTTTCTGCCAGATACCATCACTTCCCCGTGTCCAGCCGGCGGATGTCATTAGAACATCAACCTTTGCTATATCATAAATTCGTGGTTTGATCCCGTTATCAGTATATTTTCCATAGCCAGAAAAAGCTTGGGCCAGCCTGAAATAATCTTTTCTCAACACTTTATTTATGACTTTTTCAGTATTCATTGCATGGGCAAATGCATAACAAAGCCGCCTGTCTTTGAAAATTTCTTTATCCTGATTAAGCCACATACCCCGTGCTGATCTCTCCTTATCATTGAAAAACCATATTTTATTAATATAGCCTTTTTGGAATAAGGCAATTTTTGATTTCTGATGCCAATATTTGGGAAATGTCAGGACAAACGAATCAAGCTTCCCTTTTTTAAAATATTCCCATTGAAGATTAATATCACGGATCACGTCATAGACAACCGTGTTAACATTAAATCTATTCTTGAAATATTTTCGATCCTGGGCCCAAAAGTCTTTTTTCTTTTTGAATTTAATAAATTTTCCTTTTTTAAACTCACTGATCTGATAAGCCCCGGTATTGGGAACAATTTTCCAATTGTATGTTTGAACAAATGTTTCATCCATCTTTTTAAAATAATGTTTTGGCGTGGGTGACATATCACCAATTATAAAGTTGAGATCCGGCACGGCTTTAGTACTTTTTATTCCAATTGTATAATCATCATAGACAATGACCGATTCTATTTCTTTTGTGTAATAATCATTATACCAGGGCGCAATGATATGCTCGGAACGCATAAATTCAAGGGTATAAACATAGTCCCAGGCGGTAACAGGCATACCGTCCGACCATCGTGCATCTTTGTCCAGCTTAAAGTACATGGTTTTCTTATCATCTCCAAAAGCCCAATGGGTGGCAAGTTCTGGAATAATAGAATTTGTATTGGGATGAATATTAATCAATAATAATTGATTATCAGTAATGGCGCTTCTAAACGAACCGTTTGAATCCGGTCCCACCACTCTGAAGGTCATGGGAAAGCTTGTAATGGCAGAATGAAAAGTTCCTCCCTTTTGAGCTTTTTCAGATGAAAAAACCGGATCTGATTCATTGGTCAGCCACTTAATATGAGCAGGTAAAACAGCATAGATTTTTCCCTCTTTGAAAAGGACATCTTTTTTTAACTCAAATGATTCATCTTTTTTTTGTTTATCGTTTTTTTGATTATCATTGTTCCCGCATCCTGATAAATAAACGCTAAGAAGTAGAATCAGGCTAACCATTATTGTATTAAATTTCATTTTCTCTCGCTTTTAAAATTGCTTTCCTGATATTTTTTTACTTAATCTATTATACCCCCCCCCTTATCAAAATAAACCACTGACAATCAATGTTTCTTTTGTTTTAATCACATACCTTTTCCAGTCAACTCACCTTTAATCCCTTATGTCTGAACGATTTCTTAAAGCGCTACATGACCTTGAATTTAACTATGGAAACTGCAGGCAATTAAATAGTGCCTGACCGGAAACCCGTGTTTGGGTGAAAAATTGCCCTTATGTCCCCTATTGACAGGATTAACATGAAGTTTGATATCAATTAGAAGACAATTCATCACCATTTAGGGAAAATGGCGGTATTGCCATTTTCCCTAAATGGTGATGAATCCCAAAAAGAATACTTTGAATTTATCAAGACATTTTTTGTCACATCGAAACACTCTTTCAAAAAACCTATCCAGCTTGCTTTCATCAAGGCATATCAGAGGATAATTAAAAGTCTTTTTTTTGAATCCTGAAAAGTATAGATTATTAGTCAGGATGGCTTGCTTCAATTTTTTATATATTAAAGAGTTGAATATGAAAAATTGTATTTGATTAAAATTATCAGGAATTATAGTTGAACACAGCTAAAGCAATTTGTTAAACTTTGTCATTTTTGGAAATTGTTTTATCAAGAAAAAACAAAACAATGCCAAACACTAATAATGCAATTAAAATTACCGCTGGAATGACTGGCGTCTCAGCGGCGGGATTAATTCTACGTAATGCAATGGTCACGTATAATACTGGAATCCAATTGGCTAATGTGACAGCAAGTGTTGCCCAGTAGGCCCATAACTCACCACGGCGGATTGGAATGAGTAGAAATAAGATGGCCAAACCTGTTGCCATATAACCACTACCTACGATTGTTAGCATCCCCAAAATAATGGATTGGATCCCAGGCTCAATTTGAGACCAACTTTTACCTACTACCACAGCATGGTACGCTGTGAATTCTGACAAAGCCAGATATTTTACTCCTGCAATAAAGGAAAAAAGTCCAGCTATAAAAACCATCGTAGTTGCTATTTTTCTAATCATAGTTTTCTCCATTAAATTTAACAAATAATTATACTGATCTATTTATTTTGTAAATTTGAATGATACCCGACCAGATGAATTAAAAAAGCTGAATAAGTATTGCAGTATCAATATTTCTGTAGCCTGTAAAGATATTTCAAAAATTAAGCTTTGGTAAAAATATAATTGATTCGAAAAAGGTTTCCCGAAAGAACCTTTATTGGAGATTTCATAGACAGCGGGTAAAACTTTCATATATAAAAATAACCCCCAAGAAAATTTCCCTGGGGATATTATTTTTTTACCACCCAGATGCTTTATTAATCAAATTGTGCAACATTTCAGCGGTTGGATGAAGATATCTGGTGCTTATGGTTTTCTGTGTGTCACCTAATAAACGGGCAACATGATCCAGGTCCATTTTAAAATTATAGCGCAAATTGGTTGCAACATAATGCCGAAAGGTGTGTGGCCCTCGTCCATCTCCTTTTGTTTTGAGACCAAGATCTTTAAGCATGCTGTCAATAATTTTATAAATCATGTTTTTTCCAGGGAATATTTTTTTGAATGAATCTTTAGCAGGATCAGGAAAAAACGCTTTCAGATGCTTATCTAAATATATTGCCGTCTCTGGAGTGAAAAATACCGGCCTCGGTGTAGTTTTTGACCAGGACAAAAGAATGGCTTTCTCTTTGAGTTTTATATCACGAACACAGATGTTGGCAATCTCATTGATTCTGGCCCCAGTTTCACACATTAATCGAACAAGCAGATGATTTCGGATATGATTGATTTTAAACATGAAAGTTTTACATTTTGCAATATCTTCTCCAGAGAACCATCTTTTTTCATGTTTCAGGTCAAAGGCCTGTTTATCCTGCCGTGGGATTTTGTATGTGTGCTTAATATGATATCCATGGAAAGTGAATAACAGTTTTGTAATGGTCAGATAAGATTGAATCGTGTGAGCGGATACTTTTTTGTCCCGCAGAAATTCAGCAAAACTATCCATATGATCCGTGAATTTTTCATTGAGTTTGTCGATTTCCTGTTCTTTGCAAAAAGGTAACAACTTTTTTCTGATGACAGCATTGTATAAAGCTTTTGTGCTGTCTGCTAAAGCCATAGTATTCTGGGATTCAAAATACTGGTTCATCTGACTTTCAACTTCCGGTAAATGTGAAATAGACATTTCATGTCCCCCTTGGTATGTGGGTTGTTATTATGGCACTGCAGATATGTGAATATTTGTCAGGGCCGGTCTATTTGCACAATTAAAGTTTTTTCAACCGGAAAAAAAGAAAGATCAAAATTTTTTGGAAATATATCAAAATGAGATGAATATATTAAAGAGTTGAATTTGAAAAAATGTCTTTATTAATATTGGCAGGAAATAAAGTTGAATTTTACTGCAAATCACCTGCTCATCCGGTGCACTTTGCTTGTTTGATATTATAGAAACTGGCTTAACTCGGCCTCCTATTTTAAAGGGGAGAGCCACCGATCAACTATCGCGCGCTTTGGTATGGTTTTAAACTAATTTCTTCGGCACCTTCTTCCTTCTGTAAATCGAATATTGCATCCTTAATTGCTGTCAATTTAAAGGGGTCCGCAGCTATGCATTGTAGAAGAGAAGAATCGTCTGCTTGTTCAAGAGTTTTAAAGCTTGTGAAGCCAGCTTCCATTAAGTTGAAATAATCCCCTCGTGTAAGTTTTGTGCCTGTATGAAGGGCTAAAAATGCCATTTCTGCATTGGCTCCTGTTGATAGTCTTGCCAATAATAAATCGATTTTATTAACAAGATTCTGATTAGGATGAAGATGTTCTGCTATCTGGGCTACAGTAGGTAAAACGTCGCATGTTCGGTCTGCTGTTTGCCTTATAGCACCAGCTACTGGTGATTTACGCATATGTTGTAAGAGGAATCTTTCGATTTCCTCAAGACTTGTATCACTGATATATGCAATTGCAGCCATTGATTTCTTCATTCGTGCTGTAATTGTTGATTGATCTTGAGCATCATAGTTTAGGGACCTAATCAACGCATTAGAAACTCCTTGGTTATACAGTTCATTTGGCCATCTATTCCGTTCCTTGATGCTTTTTTTGTGGATAGGGATATACACTTGATCAAGTTCTTCAGAGATCTGGCTGGTTACTATTAATTCAAGATCACCTATTTCACTGGCATTAATTCGTGTTAAACATTCTATAAAACGGATAATGGAGCTAACGGAAATGCTACTTTCACCAGCCAAAAAACCAAGTTTAGTTAGTTGAATGCGGCCATCGGAATTTCGAGTAACCAACCGGTGGGTTTCGAGATCATTTAATGCGAACTGCAAATTATTCTGATCATACACATATGAACCGTATTGTTTTTTTTGCTGGAAAGCACCGAAACTACACTCAAGAAATCTAATAACATCTCCAGGATGAACACCTGAAGGCGTTCTTTTTTGGGCTATTGCTATCACGCGAATAATCAAACTTCTTGGATCGGTATTTTCATCAAAGAACTGTGAAAGTATATTTTCTGGTTTTCCCGATATGTAGTGGTCCCAATAATGCTGTTCGTTTCGAAACTCCTTGGCAATTAGGTAAGATGTTCCTCTATCCGTATATCCTAAACGACCAGCTCTACCCACTATATTTTTATATTCGGCGATACTATAGGGGCCATTTGGATGATCTAGACCAACGATAATTACATCCGATGCTGGAGTGTTTACACCCATAGCTAATGTTGTTGTTGCCGCTATAATTTTTAATTCTCCAGTACGAAAACTTTCTTCAATTGCAAGTTTTTCTTCTCTATCCAAGTGAGAATTATGAAATGCTGTTCCACGTTGCAAACATTGCCTCAACTTATTCGATGCAGAAGATGGGTCGCCCGAGGGCAATTTTGACAAGGCATTTGTTGCAGGAGATAAACTAATGTGTTCAGCAAGATAATTTGCACACCCCCATGTTTCTCCCGTTATCTCTCTAAATACAATAGCCTGTCCACCGTCCTGAATAATTTTGTTAACTAAGGGAATGACAACATTTTGGCTGCTGTTTTTTCCAGTGTATATCGGTTTTATTAATTGTTGGCTCGCTTTCACTTCAGTTGTATCACTTGTTAGATAACGGAAATCTCCATTCGAAGAGATGATCCCTTCATCAAGCGGGACTGGCCTTTCTTCCCGCCTAAGGAGGTTTGCATCCAGCCAACCTTCTAACCCGTTTGTATCTCCGATAACTGCTGAAAGGGCAATGATTTGAGGCTCGATACCCTCGGATCTTCGCATTCGAAGGAGTGTTAACAGAAATTCAAGATTAGCCCCTCTCGACTTGTCGGTAATCATCTGCACTTCATCAACAACAACGGTACCAACTTGCTCCAGTACATGCGGATTACCTAAAATAACGGCTAAAAACTTTTCATAGGTTAAAAGGCAAATATCGTATTGGCCTTTTAGAAGCGGAGATATGTCATCGCTTTCGCCAGTTGCTTCAATCGTTTTGATACCTAAGGGAGAGTAGATATCGATAAACTGACGAAGTTTATCATTTACAAGTGCCTTCAATGGCAATAAAAAAAGAGCCTTCTTTCCTTCCAATACGCACTTGAGACTGGCTAACTCACCGATCATGGTTTTACCTGATGAAGTCGGTGCGGAAACAACAACATGCTGTCCTTCAAGGATTTTATACTGATTAATAGCTGAAAGTTGTAGTTCGTTTAATCCCGGGATGGATGATGCCCACCCGTTTATAGCTTCATTTGGAAAGCCAAAAGCTTCGAGGCTTTGGATCTCGTAAGTAGCGATTGCATGGCTCTGGCCAGGGAAATATTTCTGAAACAAATCACCGCGTTGGAAAATTGGCCAGGTGATATTTGTATCTAACGTGCCTCTAAGAGCAGGATTTTGTGGATGACCAAAAGAATCAGCAGCATCTATGACTTTTTTTGACACATATTCTAAAAGCTTAAAAATGGAAATTTTACCAGAACTAAGGACTTCTTCTGTCCCTTGCAATGCTTGAATCAGAAAATGTGTTAAAAGACCATGACCAGTTTTTTGACTTTCCCAAGCAGGTTCACCAGGGCCTGATGCGGTAAGAATAATACGGCCGTTCCCTGACAACTGATCCAGAAGGGTCGTTGTTGATTTGGCAATTTTAGGCTGTAGGTCAACTTTTAAAACCTTGGCTCCCATACCTCCTGAAAAACAACAATCCAATATCAGAATCAAAGTTTGCGCAGGGATTTTTTCAAACCATTCCTGAAGGGCTTCCAGTGAAATGGCTGTGTTTTTAACATCTATAGAATTGTAATCATGTGGAACTAATTCATGTGTCTCGCTACCGTGTCCTGAAAAGCTGATAACTACTGCATCATCTGAATTGCATTTTAATAAGGTTTCAAGCTCTTCTTCAATTCCTTTTTTAGTGGCTGACTCATTGGATAGAAGCTTCGTGTCACCTCCTAAGGTATCACTGAACAGGGCATGTAGAGCTTTTGCGTCACGGACTGCGCAATTAAGCCATGATGCATCTTTGGAAACATAACGATCAATGCCAATAAATAGTCCTTTAAATTTCATAGCCCATGCCCAATATTATTTATTATCTGGTATATCAAATAATTGTGTTGTTATAGTTATTTCCTTGCCTGGGTCATCTGGCTTGACAAATATGTATCGAGAGTCTCCATCTTTATTATGGAATAGCGTCCTACGATGTTCTTCTCGACTCTCCATTATTTCGTGCATTTTGTCCCTTACTGCTGATGAATCCTTGTTTTTGTTAAAGATGAGCAAAGCGAATTTAGAGTCTCGCCATGACAAGTAACTCAAGAGCTGATCAACAGCCTCCGAAAATCCTTTAGGCCCACGCCAAAACTTGCACTCTGCAATGAAAATATTCTTATTCTCGACACGAACAAGAATGTCTGTTTTACCAACAGCATTAAAAGTTTCACCGGTAGCATTCCCTTCATAATGGCCGTTTAATTGGAGTAAAAAGTGTGTGCGAATTGCCTCCTCATCAAGAGTAGCAAAAGATGAAGGACTTCTTTCAATTACAATCCCCATGCTTTTTATAACTTCCAGAATGTGCTCATATTCCGTCATGTCCAGCACTGGTTCAGGTTCATATTTTTCAGTAGGCACATTGGGCAGTCTTTTTGCAGGAGTCGCCCTACGAGTCGTAGGTACAGTAAAAGTTGGAGAGTTATCCTTTCTTTTGAATGGAATACCTAAGCCAGACAATGCGTTTGTTGCAGTTTGAGCTTTTTGTTTTTTTCGTTCTAATGCTGCCTTGATTTGGTTAGGTGCAGTTCTGTTATGGCTCTCAACATCCCTTTGCAGATTTTGAACAGCACCGGCCAACGATTTGACGTTGGATTCAATTTGCTGTTTTAGCTTTTCTGGGTCGGCAGAATCATCTGCAAAATTGATTGAAAAGGTAATTTTGTCACCTTTGATACTTATTTTTGGATAACCACTCACGCTAAATGTGGATGCCCGGATACGCCACAGCATTGGATCGCCAGAATAATGCATGGCAATATCTAACTGTGTGCCTGCAACAACTATACGTTCGCCACGGAAGGCCATTCTATCAAAATCGTGGCTAACATCCTTTCTGATGCTCTGTTGGTTATCAACGTAATAATTCTCTGAGTCAAGCGTTATCGGGTCAATAAGAACTTTACTTACATAATAATCCTCTATTTCGATATCAGATGCTTTTAAAACATACTCATTGTCGAGCGCGTCAATTTCACGAACAACATTTTCGATTGCATTTCTAAACGTTCCGAAAGTATCGCCTTCTCTAAATGGGGTTATCTTTCCATTCATTGGTTTCACTCACATGTAAAAATGTTTAATTTGCCGAACTTTAACAAGTAGATTACCGATTGTCCGTATATCTTTCAATGTAATGATAGCAAAAGACATATCATATAAATTTGAATGATATGCGAGCTGATAAATAAAAATATAGTTCAAAAATTCAGTATCAAGAATTTTTATACCTGTAAAGGCATTTCAACAATTCAACTAAGGTAGAAATATAATTGATTCAGAAAGAATCTGCCAGAATGTTCTTTATTGGACACAGTTGAATATAGGAAACTCAGTCAATCAATCTTGTTACACCACCAAAAACACAACTATTCTTTACCCCCGACGTCTGCCCCTCCTCACTTAAAAAATTATAAGTGACTCATTGCAATTTTCAGCGATGGATAATTCTTTCATCCTTCAAATCGTTTTTTCAATATATACAAACTCGTTTTGATTTATAGAATGGACAAGTAAATATAAAATCAAAATCTGAAAATAAATTGTACCCAAAATTTGGAATGTTCAAACTCAACTACTCAAAACCTCTACACCCTGTTTCTTCAGCATGTTTTTTTGACCTTGGATATTTTCGGCAATGTTCTGGTTTTACATCATGAATCCGGCAAATGTATTTATCTTTCTTTGGAAGCTTCCTCAACCAGGGACATCTATATACATCATCACCTGTTTTTGGGCTGATCCAAATGTCATAAATATAATGACCTTCACCAAGGGGGATTGGATGAACCCACTCAAGAATATCAAATCGTCCTTCTCTTTCCCACATGGCAACATCTTCATCACTGACACTTGTTTGAAAAGCATCGCTAAGGTTGAGACAGCAGTTACCGCATTGTTTGCATTTGAAAGTTTTTGGTGGCATATTAATCCTTTGTTTGTGGATTACAGGTAGCTTCTATGTACTTTATCAAAAAACACTGTTCGCTTCAATTCAATAACCCTTGAATTCTCCTCCCTCAAGTGCAATATACCTTTAGTAAACTCAGTTCCATATTCGCCATAAAATGATGTAGCCGTGTATTATAAAAACTTTGTAACAACAATTTTAATCCCTGATAAATATGATGAATTCAATTATGAAAAATTTATTAAAGAGACCTATAAACAAATTTTTGAAGGAGAACTTGAATCCTGGATGGCTGATCGGGATGTTTGGCCAAAGAAGAGAGATTACAAAACGTTCAACAAATGGTTTGATGTTCTTTGTTCAGATATGACCTGGGATTATGGAGATAGGGATGTTGAGCATGAGGAGTTTTGAATCATGAGTTTTCAAACAACACCGATAATTCGGAATCTCTGCAATCAGGGAAAGGCACCACAAGATACGTTGCAGTATCTCAATATGATTAATGAGATTCTTGAAAAAACACTTGAAATATATCCGAAATGAATAAGACAAATGAAAACCCGAGACTGGCAAGAATATCTTTCAAATAAATTATCTTTTTCTTTTATGGCAAAAAGAATTGATAATACCGATAAGGTTGTTTGGAGGGGATTAAAGAACGACAAGCCATTTTCTAAGGGCCATATTATGAAAGGAATAAATCATGACCATATCAATACAAGAATCAGATTGGAAATATCTAAGAAAAAGAGAAACAGATATGCTGTCCATGCTTTGCGGTAGAATCAATGAACAATCAAAAGATATTCTTAATGATCAATCTGAATCCGAGCATGAGAAATATTTAAAGATGTATGATCATATCAAAAAGTCAGATAAGATCGTTGCCGATTGTTTTAATGATTGGCGCAAATCAAATATTTGGTTAAAAATTCAATTTCTCAGGCAGCATGATCTTTTAACAGATGAACACCTTAATCAAATGTCTGATGGGATTAGAGCCCTTATTGAACATTATCAATCTTGAAATAGAAAAGATATAACATGACCAAACAAAAGAAAAAACGAACTCCGGCCCAAAAAGCTGCAAAAAAAAGAGGCAAAAAGAATATATGATCATTTTCATTCCAGCCTCCCCGTTTACATGAGATTTAATTTTATGAAAAAATAAAACTTCGAAGGACAAATTTTCCATTTCACTAATTACATCATCAAACACATTCTTTTTGTCCAAATCCTGGGATCAATTTTCAAAACAAGTTATTTCTGTCTATAGGTAGAAATCCCTATTTTTAAAAAAACGAGACCGCCTGCTTTCTGGAATAAATTGGTTTGAATATCTATAAAAGTTTTTTATGCTCCCGTTTATTTGATATAGATGCAGGCTATCTGATTTGGCTTTGGATCAGGAAAGGATAACCTGGGAGACAGTATTGCTTTTGCAGGAGTATCAGTGATAAGAAAGAATTAATGTTTAAAAATATAAAAATTAATCGAATGGAGATAGCGGGGTCTTTGGGAGACCTTGGTGCATTATTGCCAATAGCAATTGCAATGGTTCTGGTAAATGGACTTAATCCGGTTGGATTGTTTTTCAGTATAGCCATTTTTTTTATCATTTCCGGGCTCTATTTTGATATCACAGTACCGGTTCAGCCCATGAAAGTGATTGGAGCCTACGCCATAGCAACTGCCTTAACTCCTTCTCAGATACTGGCATCATCACTTCTAATGGGTGTTTTTCTTTTGATAATTGGCCTGACCGGAGCAATTGAAACCATCCGAAAATATACTCCGAAATCTGTCATTCGAGGTGTACAATTATCCACCGGCGCAATGCTGATTTCCGGTGGGATCAAGTTTATTATCGGGACATCAAAATTTCAGGTACTTCAAAATGCAGCAGAACCCTACCTAAGCGTTCAATTTTTGGGTCCAATTCAAATCGGAATCGTCATCGGTGTGATCGGCAGTATTGTAACATTTTTGCTACTGGATAATAAAAAATTCCCTGCTGGATTAATCATTGTCATCGGTGGACTTATAACGGGTTTGATTCTGGGTGCCAGGCTTGATATATCAAGTGAAGGTCTTGGATTTAATATTCCAAAATTTTTCCCTTTCCCCTTTCCGGAAAAAGCTGATTTTACGTTTGCATTGTTTGCCTTGGTACTGCCCCAACTTCCAATGACAATGGGCAACGCTGTTCTGGCCTATACTGACTTATCAAAAGAATATTTTAAAGAAAAGTCATCAAAGGTGTCCAATCGTAAAGTCTGTATAAGCATGGCACTGGCTAATTTTTTAAGTTTTTGCCTGGGGGGCATGCCCCTTTGCCACGGTGCCGGCGGCCTGGCTGCGCATTACCGCTTCGGAGCTCGTACAGCAGGTTCCAATTTGATAATCGGTTTTCTTATCTTAATATTGGCATTGACTCTTGGAAATAATATCATAAGCTTTTTTAATCTGCTGCCGATGTCTATTTTAGGAATACTGCTCGTTTTTGCTGGAGCCCAACTGACTCTGACTATCATGGACCTTAAAAGCCGAAAAGAGTTTTTTGTTTCCACCATGATTCTTGGCATTACTCTGGCCTCAAACCTGGCCGTGGGCTTTATCGCAGGAATGGTGATTGCTCATCTCCTAAGGTGGGACAAATTGTCTGTTTAATAATCGGTATATACAAACGATGTTGTTTACAAAGTTATGATGATTTTTTGTCCAGACTTAATAATATTTTTCAAAAACCGCTTAAATATAATCCATATATTATTTATTGGCCGCGTTTTCTTAAAACAGTGACAGTCTCACCACCAACTCCCCAATTGTCTGTTTCTACTTCATCAATTACAACAAAGGTGGTTTTAGGATTCTTCCCAAGAACATTCTGGAGTAATAGTGTCGCTCCTTTGATTAACTCAGCTTTTTTTTCAGGGGTTACACCTTCATTTGTTATTCTAATGTTTACATATGGCATGGTTTTGTCTCCTTAATTTATATATAAATAATTAGCTGATTCTTTTTTTAAAAGAATTTCAGCGTTTGGTTCTTTCAAAAATCCATCGCAGCCTTAATGCGAAATAAAAGTTATAACTTCTTTCCACCAAGCAAGTTGCGGTTCAACGGGCATTTCGTTATGTCTTGCATTTTCAAACAACCATAATTTCTTTTTTGTTTTAATTGAATCGTAAAGTTTTTTGCCATGTTGCACGGGTATAATCTCATCATTTTCAGCCAGTATGACGGCAATATTTCCTTTAAAGCCTTTAAGGTTATCAATATTGTTGTATTTGTCCAGAACCAGCCACCGCGCCGGAAGATACCTATAGTGCGTTTGAGCCAGGTTCGGTAGTGAATCCCATGGCAGAAAAAGGACCACAGCCTTTATGGGGATGTCAATTTTACTGACAGCACTTGAAACAACCCCGCATCCCAGTGACTCACCCCAAACAAACAAAGGTTCCCCATATTCTTTGTATGCCAGCCTCATTGTTTTAAGTGCGTCATCTACCAATACATTTTCACTGGGTTGTCCATCTCGACCTCCATAGCCGGGATATTCGGCCAAAACAACTCGAAAACCGTGAATTGAAAGTGCTTTCACATAAAAGTTTCTATGATAGGCTGTACCGGCATTACCATGAAATACTATAATGGTACCCCTTGCATCAACCGATTTCCCTTGATTTACAAAACCTTGAAAATTTTCAATTAAAGGCCAATAACGCAAACCTTCTTTTATGGCAATGTCTTCTGTCAATCGGGTATTATCTGGCAGATAGAGCAATTTGCGCTGGAATATAAAAACAAGTGCGCACAATGCCACATATCCGGTTAAAGCATATAGCACTATTTTCCAAATCATTTAAATAATCCCTAACGTTGCAAAAGCCATGAAGCTCTTATTTAATACAAGCCGGTTAAAATCTTGACCCAAAAAATATTATCTTATACCATGGAAGAAATTATAAATATATTCTTGAGATAAAAAAATGATCCTGCACATTGACATGGATGCTTTTTTCGCTGCCATTGAACAAAGAGATAACCCGGTTCTAAGAAGCAAACCCGTAGTGATTTCCGGAAATTCAGAAAGAAGCGTGGTGTCAACGGCAAGCTATGAAGCAAGATTATTCGGTATCCATTCTGCCATGCCCGTATTTAAGGCAAAACAAAAGTGCGAAAAATTGCTCATTGTTCCCGGAAATATGAAAAAATATCAGGGAGATTCATTGAAAATAATGGAAATTATTTCACACTTTTCTCCTTTGATGGAACAGGTTTCCATTGATGAGGCATATGTTGATATTAAGGGATGTGAAAGACTTTTCGGCTCGCCCGAAGAAATTGGCCATACCATAAAAAAAAAGATCAAAGATGATCTGTCCTTAACATGTTCTGTTGGAATTGCGCCTATTAAATTTCTTGCAAAAATCGCCTCTGATATGAATAAACCGGATGGATTAACTTATATTAAAGAACACCAGGTAAAAAATTTCATTTTTACCCTGCCCATAAAAAAAGTCCTTGGGATTGGACAAAGCGCCATGAAAAAAATGGAACTCCTGCAGATAAAAACTCTGGGAGATGTCAAAAAATATCCTCTCCCCATATTAACCCAAAAATTCGGCAAACTGGGTCAAAGGCTTTTAGCGCTTTCAAATGGTATTGATTCCTCAAGGGTTAATACCAATTACATCAGAAAATCCATTTCCAGTGAAACGACTCTGGCAAAGGATATTTTTGATTTTGAAACCATAAAACAGGTGATACTGGACAAATCTCAAAGCGTTGGAAGAGACTTGAGAAAAAAAAACCTTGTTTGTGAAAATGTATTTATTAAACTTAAATTTGCAGATTTTTCACAAATTACCCGGAGTAAAAAACTTGAAACACCTATCTGCTCTTCATCTGCAATTTTTCATAAAGCGCTTGCCCTTTATGAGAAAATCCTGTTGAAAAAGAAAATACGACTTGTGGGAGTTGGCGTTACTGCGCTCAAAGATAAAAACACCCCGGTTCAGATGCAGCTTATACAGGACCAGAACATGCCAAAAGAGCAATGGGAATCCGTGGATAATGCAGTGGATTCCATATCTGAAAAATTTGGCTCGGATATAATTAAAAAAGCGTCCCTCAATAATTTAACCAGAAATAATGCAGGGGAAAATCCCCATGACGAATAAAACACAGATCAAGGTTGTCATCAAAGGACTTGTCCAGGGAGTTTTTTACAGGGTACATACTAAAAACACTGCTGACAAGCTTGGCATAAAAGGATATGTTAAAAACCTTGCAAACGGATCAGTGGAAGCTGTCTTTGAAGGAGATCCAGACGCTATTGCAAGGATGATAGACTGGTGCCTTAAAGGGCCTGAAATATCCAGGATTGATAATATTCAGACCCAGGAAATAAAAACTTTATCTAATTTCAAAATATTTGAAATTAGATATTAATTTTTTCCGTAATTGTTTAGCCCGTTAAAAGACTTTATCTCAAAGCCCTGTCTGATGGATATTTGCAGGAGGTTAAGCGTTTAGCATCGAACAAAAATATCCATCAGATAGGGCGGTTTCAAACATAAGAGCTGAATAGTTACTTTTTTTCTTTCTTTTTCTTTAAAGCAGTCTTTAAAACAGCAGAATGAATATCAGCCGCAAGATGAACCGGACTTTTACCCCAGAGGGGGTCCCAGGATGATGGATCTGCTGAACAAAAAAACTGAACCTCCAGACCAAATCTTGTCAACGCCTTTTCAATGGGCATATTTTTAATTTTTTTAGCCGCATTCCATGTTGCACCACAGGGAGCACCTTTTAATACCTTGATCTGGGCAATCACATCTTTTTCAAGAATCACTTCAATTTCAGGTTTGCCAAATGCCTTGCCATAATCTCCAAATTGGCTCTGACCGGCAAGGGTACAGCATATTTTCGGACATATGGCATTACCCGTTGTTATCTTTTTGCCTGAAGCAATCAGCGGAATATCCAGTTTTTTACACAAAGCACTTAAGTCATCTGAAAGATCCCTGTGTTTTAAATAATCCAGCACTATGTCTGCTTCAATGGTTTCAGGTAAATAAGGTGATGTATCATCAATAACAGGAGGCAGGGGTTCATCAATGTCAAAGGTTTTGATAATAAATTTTTTTTCGCCAAATTTAATCATCCCATCTATTTTTGTCTTTCCAGACCCATTCTGCTGGAAAACCATAATTTTCTGCATGATTTAAAATCCCAAATCTTCATTTATAAGGATAATCTTAATCCTGTTTTTTACAAAACTTTTTTCTGTAATTGTCCAATAATTACAAATCCTGTCAGGACTGCTGCAATCATGACAAATGCCCGTTTTAGCGCAGGGTGTTTTCTTGTCAAGATTCATGGTATTCACCGGGGCTGCATAATTTTTTATCCGGATCATGGCATCTTCCAAATCCGCGGTAATTTTATTCCTGCCAATTAACAGCAATACATTTTTAGGGCCCCATATGATGGCTGCAACCCTGTTTCCTACCATATCAAGATTGACCAGATGCCCTGCTTCAGTAACAGCGTTTGTACCGGTAATAAACAGGTCCGTCATTAAAGATCGGCGCCGCAGGTCCATCATTTCTTCTTTTGAAAGACGTGTGTCAAATGTATTGAGGACCTCAATATCAGAGTTATCCTTTAGTTCATGGAAAAGACCTGTGGCAACAAAAGACATTGATCCCCCCCAGGAAACACTTTTAATATCAAGACCGGGGATAATATCATTTATGGCTATTTTTTTTGCATCCTTTGCATCCTGTGCAATAAAAACTTCAAAATTATTATTTTCAAGATTTTCTTTTACAGATTCTAATTTAAGGTTCCAATAATTATCAATAGGCTTTTTCAATTTGTATCCTTTCTTTATTCATATTTAAAACATGATTTATTAAAAACACCCCTACTATACCCGCAAACTAATTTTTCTTGCAACCAGAATTTATCATTAATTACTGATAAAAAATCCAAGCGATTATTCAATCTATAAAAATTATAAAATATTTTTTTGTTTTTTTTTTATCGTTTTTAATTTATAAAAATAGAATGCCTACAACTTTTATTACTCTCTTT
>Ga0233437_1001967_pt1 | contig 33873 bp, 24 predicted proteins | sample SI_122_August201_FD_182714 | JGI IMG/M metagenome (GOLD analysis project Ga0233437, IMG submission 182714) | Seawater microbial communities from Saanich Inlet, British Columbia, Canada - SI_122_August2016_200_MG | ecosystem: Environmental > Aquatic > Marine > Inlet | place: Canada: British... | reverse complement strand
AATACGTTAATAGCTGCTTGTAACGAGACTTTGATTTTGAGACGGGTTTTGAGACACGATTTATTGACTTCAAACGGTGTTATGAAGCATTCGAATCAGGGTCTCATAAACCAAGGTAAATGACTCAAAAAAGGTGTGTCATAATTCGGGCACTACTTTGCAGTCTCATAAACCTTCCTTATAGATCGAATTGTTACTTAATTGGAAGTATGTATTTATGAACCGCCGACACTGGGGTTTTCAGTCCTCTTTTCAACTTGCGGATGTGGCTAATTCTTGCCTCAATTATTTATATCACTTGATGGAGTGTCAACTGCTGTTTAACATTCAATCGTTCTGCAATCTGTATTTTTACTAAGCATTAATCGGGAGGTTCATGTGCTAAAAAGGACAATAGTTATTATTTTTATCTCATTAGTTGGCTTTACAGCTCTGTTTTCTTGCAAGGGTAATAGTCCGCAAAAGAGTATGCTAAGTCTATCTACTGTGAAGCGTGGGACCGATACTCTTTCTATTGTTGAGCATAGTGTGGATTTGACTGTAGAGGGCACTCTTGATTGGTCTCAATGGGGTTATGGCGCCGAAGAATGGATCGATCCCTATGAATATAATCACAAAGCGGGTGCTCAGCCTTTGATTGTTATTGATACAATCATCGTTAAGCAGTTGATACCTGATGGACAACAAGCCCGGGCCTTCAAGTACGAAGAACCAACCGGTAATCAGTTCTCATGGAGCGATGGAACTCCAAGTGCAACTGTTCAAAAATTCGATGCTGGACTATGGATTCCAGGCGTCGGTAATGGATTCCGTATCATGGTACCCGCCGATAAAAAGAAACGTATTCTTAAACTCCATTTGGGTGTTTGGCGAGCGACAGGCAATCTATCTGCATCTCTTAGCGATGGATCTGCAGAGCAAGTAAAAACTGCACTCTCATCATATTCTCAGGGGTATTCCACTCTCAATGTCCGTGAATATATTATTGAATACGCCGCAAATGCTGATGACGAAGAACTAACAGTAACTTGGCTCGTAGGCGATCATAATGATGCCGATGGCTGGGGCAATGTCACTCTAAGGGCGGCCATACTGACAGAATAGTTAAGTGATCTATACCCTCATCTTGACTACGCTGGAGCACGACGTCAGAGGCTGGGGGGAGAGTATACGTAGCCAGGTAATTACCGAAGCATTTAATTCGCCACCTGAATCATAATTCTCATGCCATATCCAATTTCTCTAGCACTTGAAGGGCTGTTCTTCGACGTGGGCCTAGTCACTCCATTGCGCCCCAGCCGGCGGCAGGGCTGTTGGGTAACAGATGATAGTCCCCCCCTTCGAAATCTATGAACAGTGGCTCCGCAGTGATCTCACCGGGGCCTAATTCTAGATGAAGGTCAACTTTGCCATCTTCCATATCCCAATAACAATTGTTCTCATGGATTAAATCATTAACGCCACCATCGAAATCCTCTACATAAACCATCTTGGTCAGGTCGTTATCTGACACGATAATATTTTTGGTGATGGTGACAATTGCGGGCTGTGGATCAAAGAAGAATACCCCATCAAAAGGACCGTAGAATTCATTGTCAGTGCGGATAATGGTATTGTTTGTTATCGTACTATTAAGAGTCGGTGCCCACCAGAGTACAAAACCTTGATAATCACGACTTACGTTGTGATGGATATTGATATTATTTGAAGCGACCTTTGCAATATCATCGCTCCAGCTGACCTCCATGAAGCCCATATTATGGAGGGTAGAGTTGTGATGAATTTGGATATTATCTTTATGATTACGGCCATCATCCAGCTCGATAGCGCCGCCATCACCGCCCCATTCTCCACCGTCTACATACATATTTGCGATAGTATTGTAGGAGATCTCCTGATTGCCTATGCCAATATGGATGCCTATTGGTCCCCAATAAGGTGCAGATAAAAATCCGTTGGATTGGTCGGGATTACCTTCGTGAATGTTGTTATAGGTTATGAGACTGTACTCACTGTGGGACTGAATGGCTTTTGCATTATAGGCGAATTCGTTATTTCTGATAATGACATGATCGTTGCCGAGACTGACATGGAGGGCTCCAACAGCCCATACTTCCACAAAGCCGACTTTATCCTTGGCAGGGGCAGTATGATGAAAATAGAGGTTTTCTACAATCTGATAATCGCCCCTGATTCGCATTGCGTTGCCAGTATTGTCATCGACATTGGGATTTGTGAAACTGGGGGCATCCCCCGTACCGTAAGCAGATATCGTAATTGGATTTTTAGCAGTGCCGTCTCCGTTGATAGTCACGCATCCGGAATAGGTGGAGCCGCGTTTGAATAAGATACTATCTCCAGGCTGGAAGGTAGTGCCCGAAACATGGGCAAGTGTCAACCAGGGACTGCTTTCAGCCGTACCAGTATTATCATCAGAGCCAGCAGCGCCATCAATGTAGTAGGTTGATCCAGCTGTTGAGGATCCACAACTAATAGCAAAACATAGCGTGAATAGAATTTGTGTTCCAATAAACAGTTGTTTCCAAAGTTGAGTATACAGCATAGGACATCCTTTCTTTATCGAATAATATCAGGAAGCTCAAGAGCATTGGGTGTAAATCTGATGTTTTGCTATAGTTATATCATAAAAGAACATAGGGTGCAGAGCACCATGATTACAGCACCTTTTTTTTGAATCACTTTTCAGCGGCTATACTAACCTTTCTTTTTCTCATTTGATCTTCCTTTTCTTATTAATGTGTTGCTAAATCAACTCCCCAACAAACAAATCAAAACTATATCCTGTCATCATTTACCCCAATATCCTGTTTACCAACTGACCTGCCTCGATTGTTTAGACCCATCCTCAGGTCAGCCTGGATTAGGGAGCAAGAGTCATCAAACGTTCAATTTCCGATTCTACCTGAACATCGCTAATAGGAGCTGCATAACCTCTATATCCAGTGCTAAAGGCCCAGGTATATCCATTCTTCAGGCTTCCAGCGCCATCCCATTCCTCTGCATAATACTCGGTACCGTATACTGCATATAAAACAGTCACCTGATCCCAGCTGGAACGGCCAATGTTGGGTCCCTGATGCCATTCTAATTCGTATGCTCGTCTAACCGGATTGTTTACGGGTGTAGTACTGGTCAGGGTTTCGCCTGTTATCATACTTCCACCAACATGAGTGGTAACCAAAGTACCAGGCCAGTTTTCTAGGACATATTGAGATTGATCCACAAGGTTATGTCGTACCAGGTTGAAGCCGTCATTATGTAATCCCCCCATGATTGCTAATAGTTTGACTTTGGCCTTTACAAGTTCCATGCCCTCTGGATCTTTTAACAGATCATGCAAGTTATTGAGAAAGCCCACACTAATGATGACAACAGAATTGTCAGCCTGAGATATAAGCAAGTGCTTGTATACTGCCACAGCATCGGCCACAATATTATCAAACGAGTCATGGGCCATGTTATCCACATCAAAATCACGCTCGCTAGTGAAGTAATCAGACGGATCTGGCTCAAATAAATCTTGTCTGTAAATACCAATGGGTATTTTTCCACGACCGTAATAGGTATTGATCGCATCGATTGCATCCGGTGCCAAAGGATGTACCTCATTGTAACTCACTCCAAGGATTGTCACTTTTCTCTCAGATTGTAATGCATGTAGAACAGCCAATGCACCGACATCATCTACATCCAGCGTCATGTCTGTTTCATATATTACCGGGATTCCTACTCCTTCAATTTCTGCATCCAAATTGTTTGTAGCGTTCGAATCCTTTTTGGTACAGCCAAGAAACACGATTATTGCGGTAAGCGAAAAGAATAAGATTAAAGCATTTTTTTCAATATTCATAACAGACCTCTTATACTATTTCAGGAACTGCTTACTGTAAATTTAGTTATCAATAAAAATATCAAAAGTGGTGGTGCAATATTCCTAAGTTCGCTTGCGCTGAGTGTCCAAGGCAGTTTGTAATAACACATCATGGCTTTCATATTCTTAAATCTCTATCAGAAAAGATACTACCTAAAGATGTGTTGCGCAAAAAAGCGCAAAGTGCGCAATAACTTGTTCTCAATGTTTGATTGTTAATCGTGTTTATCATAGGTCCTATACTTTGTTTCGCTGCCTGCCTAAAGGGGCTCAATTCAGACGCAAAGCTTTCGTTAGAAAGAGTTGCTCTGACTTTTTGTGATTTAAGGGCATGCATCTTCTATGTCCTAAATATTAACAAGTTAAGCCATAAAATATTGCGCAAAATGAATGAAACATATACTGCTTCTCACATTTAGCCTCAGATTTATGCAGTCATTATGAGCCGATAACATATACTAAGTATACTATTGACTCTGCTGTATGTAAAGGCAATATTATCTGAACAAACGATTGTCCTATTTATATGTATTTTTCACCGTAAGGGATTTATGAAAATCACCCTTCAGAGCATTGCAAAACAGCTTGATGTATCAACTACTACAGTTTCCCGTGTTCTGAGTGGGCAGGGTAAGAAATATAGAATCAGCCCCGTAACGGAAGAATTGATTAGAGAGACAGCCAGTGATTTGGGGTACATCCCTGATCAAGTCGCTAAGGGATTACGAATGAGAAAGTCATATACTCTTGGCCTTATCATTCCTGATATTTCGAACCCGTTTTTTTCCATGGTAGCAAGGAGTATCGAGCGTGAAGCACGCCGAGGTGGGTATGCTATCATCTTATCAGATACTCAGGAGACAACACAGATAGAAATTGAAGCTATCAGATTACTCCAGAGCCGGAAAGTGGATGGATTTATTATTTTCCCCGCCGGTGGAGAAATCAATCATTTAATTTCCCTCGTTCAAACTGAGTCCCCAGTGGTTATAGCTGACCGATACTCAAAGGAATTAAAATGTCCGTTCGTCATCTCGGATAATTACAGAGGTGCTTTTGATGCCACGACCCATCTTCTTGAGCAAAATCATAGAAATATTGCCTGCATTCAGGGTCGACCAGGTACCACCGTGAGTGATGATCGAGTCAGAGGTTATCGGGATGCTTTAGAACAGTATAATATTCCAGAACATTCCCAGCTTATTGTGGGTGACAGTTTCGGTGAAGCTAATGGTTATGTAAGCGCAAAACTCCTCCTTAGCCGTGATAATCGACCCACAGCGTTCTTTCTATGTAGTAACCTGATTTCTTTGGGAGCCATGCGGGCAACTCTTGAGGAGGGGCTGAAAATCCCTGAAGATATATCAATGATCTCATTTGATGATCAACCCTATTCAGAATATCTGGCAACCCCCATGACCGTGGTGGCACAGCAAACCAGAGAGATGGGTCAAATTATTTTGAAACTGTTAATGGCACAAATAAATGATGACGCCCCAGCTCGTTCAGAGGGTGTTGTATTGCCAACGAAATTGATACACCGAAAATCTGTAAAAACGCTTAGAGTCAAACAATTACTGTAAGATGCAAAAAGCTTTCGTCATTGTTAGTACTCAAATGTTGAAAACTGAAGACATGAAGGCGGTGTGAATCTGAGAAAGATGTTTCTGGATCACACCATAAACCGCTATAAAAGAGGTAGAGAAGATGCAAATCCAAAGTAGATCCACACATTGGAAATTCATTACTATTATTGTGGTAGTCCTATTACTCGGTATGAGTAATATTTGGGCTGGAACCTCTGGTAAAATCGCTGGTCGTTTTTATGACCAGGACACAGGGGAAGCATTACCGGGAGCCAATGTAATGGTCGAAGGAACCAACATGGGCACCAGCAGTGATATTGATGGTAGATATTTCATAATTAATGTTCCGCCTGGAACCTATGTACTCAAAGCCTCATTTATGGGGCATGAAGGTATGGTTGTCACCGATGTTCGTGTGACTATTGATCGTACCACTGAAATTGATTTTCCTATGACCATCAACGTTCTCGAAGGAGCTGAAGTCACCATTACAGCCACCCGGCCATTGGTGGATAAGGACCTCACAGGAAGTAGGCAGATGATATCTGCTGATGACATGGATCAAAGCTGGGCAAGAGATCTTAGTGAAGTGGTTGAAATGCAATCTGGTGTTTCCGATGGCCATTTCCGTGGTGGTACAATGACAGAATCTGTCTACTTGCTGGATAACATCAGCCTGAACTCCGGTCTAATGAGTGACAATTATACCGCTATTAACCCAACGACTATCGAAGAAGTTGTGGTGCTCACAGGTGGTTACAATGCAGAGTATGGTAATGCCCAGTCTGCTATTGTGAATGCCGTGACACGCGAGGTAAGCTCTGGTTATGAAGCCACCTTAGTTACTCGTATGCGCCCTGCCGGTAAATACCATTGGGGTCGTAACCTCTATAGTGAGGAAAATGCTGATATCGCCGATTATGGCCTGGATTATTGGACCGCTCAAGTTGGAGTGGGCGGCGAGTATGAAGGACAAGACGCAGACGCATTACTCGCACAATATAAGAGTTATACTACAGCCGACGATATACAGAAGAACTATGCAGAGCGCGCGGAGTATGAGACCGAAGCCACCATCGTTGGTGCGCTGACACCCAAAATTGGGTATATGGTTTCGGGCCGTTTTAAAAGAGGTGTGAACGTTTTTCCTCAGGCTTTGGAGTACAATCCAGAACATAACATCCAGGGAAAGATCTCATACAAAGTCTCTGACCAGTCAAAACTGACCTTCTCTGGCTTAGTCGGTGGTTATGAGACCGCTAATTACTCATCTAGTAATTTTAATTCTATAGAAAATTCACAGGAAATGGCCTGGAGCTCTGGTTCCATGATTACGGATCCATATTCAGGCAGCAAATACGCCTTGGCGGCAAGTTTCAATTCTTGGCCAGAAGTACGTAAAGTGAGTTCCTATTCACTGAACTGGACCCAAAGTCTCAGCCCCAAAACTTATTATGAGCTGTGGGGTAGCCTACTTTCTGACGACATGGACAAAACAGACCGGGACAACTTGGCCGTTGACAGTTTGTGGTCTTTTGACGCTGATGAGTGGGAGCCACTTACATGGAGTTTCCAGATACAGCCAAAGGATGCTGACGGTAACCCACTTACTGGTAGACATTGGGATGACAAATACACTGCCAAGGTCACCAGTTTTGGTGGTGCCCTTTCAAGCCAGGTAAACGACAATCATCTCGTGAAATCAGGTTTTGAGTATAAGCTTTATGATATGGACTATGAACATGCCATGTCTGCTTACGAGGGCGGGGAACGTTGGAACCTCATGAATGTGTATACAGGAGCACCTTCTGAAGGTGCCGCCTATGTGCAGGATAAAATGGAGTTTGGTGGCTTAATTCTGAATGCTGGGCTTCGCCTTGATTTCTTTAACCAGAATCGGGACGCAGCTGCGAATATGTTTGACCCTCTGGCATTTGAAGCAACCACACCTGGTAATGTGACCCCAGGCATACCTGGAAATCCTGAAACAGAGGCCACCGAAACTCAGGTAGCCCTGGCTCCACGCTTGGGCTTCAGTCATCCCATTACGGAAAAGACAGTTCTGCATTTCATGTATGGACACTTTTATCAGCGTCCATCCTGGCACAAAATGTTGAGTTTCGCGTTCATCAACTTTGCGGAAGAAAACATCACAGATCCCTTTAGCGGTGAAACAACCTATATGGACCAATGGCAAGGATACCAGGGTAACTCAAAGATGGGCTATGAAAAAACCGTGCAATATGAAATTGGTTTTGACCAAAATATTGCCGACAAATTCCGTTTGGATGTGACAGCCTTTTACAAAGATGCTTCACGCCAAACGACATTCCGCGAAGGTACCTATAATGATCCACGTTGGGGTGAGGAGGGTAGAACTCCTCAGACCATCCTGTATTCTATGGAAAACCAGTACAACGTCGCCATCATGTCAAACAATGGTGCCTATGCAGATATCCGGGGTATTGAAACGACCCTCGCTTCTAATTTCAAATCACCCTTTAACTTCAATGTTGGTTACGATCTTTCATTCAGTACGGGTGGTGTTTCTGGTCTTTACAACATGTTTGAAGGTGACGGGATCGATGCTCGTCATGGTTATGAGATGACGCGGAAGGCATGGAACAATAACCACAAAATCAAAGCCATGCTCAACATGGATCTCCATAATAACTGGGGTCCCAGCATTGCTGGCTTCAAGCCTTTGGCAGATTTCCATACCAACATTTATTGGGAATACCGAAATGGTGACCAGTACACCTACCATGCACCTGATGACCAATCTACCAAACCCAATAATATGCGCTGGTTCCCCCATTACAGAACCAATCTGAAGGTCTCCAAAGGCATAGGTCTCATGGGACTGAATGCAGAACTGAGCATGGAAGTAAGGAACCTGTTTAACGACAAGGACCTGAACATGCCATGGGACATGGATGAATATCATGGTAAGACCGAGCTGACTGAAGAAGAGGAGCTAGAAGGTCTGACCTTGGACGAAGCCAAGCTGAATACCCATTGGTACGACGGTAGGTTTGACCAGTGGGGTGCCTACAATCAGTGGTCAAATCCACCACGTCAGGTATTCTTACAACTCCGTCTTGATCTCTAGGCCTAGGTTTATGAAGATTTCACTAAACCGAAACTTGGAACATGCAAAAAATATGAGGCATAATATGCACTTTCGAAAAAACAGCTCAAAGTGGCAATACACTTTAGTAAATATGGTGGTGCTGCTCATGATGCTTACCGCACTTGGGCAGACATTGCAAGCACAAACATGGGGCAAAGAGAGTCTTACCCGTGGAAAAGTCTGGATGACCGTCCACAACGCCTTCCGTCTGGGAGAGGTTGATCTTCCCTGGCCTTTTTATAGTATGGATTATCCTGGTCACAGCACAGGCTCCAGCCAGTGGGACAAGCCCAGTTATCTCGAAGCTGGTGGTTACGCCATCTATGCCGAGAGAGGCGGGGTTTCTGTTGCCCATACCCTTAACGGTAAATTCTATGCTTCCAGTCAGTATATGTACGCAACAGAAGATGCCGAATTGGTACAGAACTTCAATCTGGCAGACCAAAGTATCGTGGCAGAAGAAATCGTCTCTGGCGCTTTTCATCTCATAGATCTGGATGTCGACATTGCTCATGAGAGCATGGTTTGGAGCTATCCGAAGTACGATGATTTCGTGATTCATGAATTCACCATCACCAATACTGGTAGCGATGATCTATCCAATCTTCATTTTGGTACTCGTCTCGCTATCTGGAACACCGCACGCGGTGATGTGCTAGGTCCTGGTGACAACTATGATGACAAATATGGTTGGGATGCAGCTGCGGAACTCTTTTATGTCTATGATGACAGAGCTTTCTTATGGGAAAGTGAAGTACCGGTATCCTTTAATCATGGTCCTGGCCCCACCACAGGCGACCTTGGTGATCCAGCTGATATTACTGAACCTGGTTCTAATGATCATGAGCTCCTTTCCCCAGCCTATGTCACCAGTATTTGTCTTGATCCTGCAGGTGGATCAGTAAACATGAATATTCTTGAGTTTACGGGGCAGTCGAGCAATAGTGATGGTGAACCAGAAGATTATCTGGCCCTTTTAGGTGCAGCCAATTTTCAAGCAGATCTATTAGCCAACCTGACCCATCAACAGCCTCGTTTGTCATGGGACGACGCAAAAACCGCTGGTGGAGAAGGTGGCAATAAATTCGAACGCAATCCCGAAATGCTCGTCTCTGCTGGAGCTTTGAATTTGGCAGCTGGCGCATCAGTTACCCTGGTATTTGCAGAGGTCTTTGGTGAAATGGACCGAGCAAAAATCATTGCAGGTGGCGATGCAAACGTCGCTCTTTTAGCAACCGAATCAAAAGCTGCTCTCTTGGCTAATGTTGCAGCAGCTCGTGAGCTATATGCGGCTGGTTATGCAGTTGACGATCCTCCACCAACACCCACAGACGGTGAAAATAGCCTCGCGCTTACACCCATTGGCGGTGGTATGAAGATTGAATGGCCGCCCGTACCAGATAGCTATAGAGACCCAGATTCCGATGTCAATGACCTGGCAGGATACCGTATCTATCGGTCCACCCATTTTGTAACCGGTCCTTGGGACCTGGTGGATGATCTAATGCTATCTGAAGTCACTCTGGCAGGCAGCGACATTGCCTACGAGGATGCCGGTCTTTCCCTGGGAGTTGGCTATTATTACGGTGTTACGAGTTACGATACAGACGGCAATGAGAGCGGCATGGTTAATGCCAATCGGTTCCCTGAATATCCCCTCCGAGCACCAAATACTGATTTCCCGGATCAAGATGTCCTTGTCGTACCGAACCCATTCAGGCAGACAAGTGGCCTATTAGGGTCTGGTGAAGACCTACGTATGGAGTTCATTGGTCTACCTGGAGAATGTACCATCAGTATCTATACCATCGCTGGCGAGCTTGTTAAACAGATTGAGCATAACGATGGTTCTGGCGCAGAGGCCTGGGGTTCGCTCCTGACCCTGGATTATCAAACAAACGAATGGTTTCTTTACATTGCACCGGGCTTTTATGTCTACCATGTAGAGTCACATGTTCCGGCGAGTGATGGCGAAAGCTTTGTTGGCAAATTCGCCATTATCAGATAGGTGGTTATCATGAACACCCATTTCAAGAAATTATTAAACGTTTATGGAGAAATGGACATGCAAATAAATAATCTAAAAAGGATCGTCTGCTTGACCGTGATTATTGGAGTAGCCACGCTCTCCACTGGTCTGGCTCAAAGTGGAATCGAACCGAATGATATCGAACGTGTGGGCTTGTCAGGATGGCAATTCCTCAAAATTACTGCAAATGCGAAACACTCAGCTTTGGGTGGGACTTTTGTCGCTAATTCTCAAGGCGACGCTGGAGCTGTCTTTGGTAACCCTTCTGCCCTGGTTGATGTGGAGAACAGTTCCATATCTCTGGGTCAGGTCAACTGGTTTGCTGATATTAGTTACCAGACTGCATCTATCGCCAAGAACTTTGGAAGCAGGGGCGTTATTGCTCTCTCCGTTGCCACCCTTTCTATGGGTGATATCGTTGAAACGATCAATTCAGAGATCGTCGGAGAGTCACGCACAGAAGCCGTTCAAACAGGCAACACCTTTACTGGTGGTGACCTAGCAGCGGGGCTGTCCTATGCTCAACAGGTAACAGATAATCTGTCAATCGGTGGCAACCTTCGTTACGTGGAGGAAACCGTTGCTGATCTGAGTATGAGCAATGTTTCCATGGACATTGGTACAACCTACAATACGGGTTGGCATTCACTACGTCTGGCCATGGTTGCTCGGAATTTAGGTGCTGATCAGACACTGGCTGGCTGGAGTGAAGATATCCAGGCAGAACCTGTTGAAATCCGCATGCCTATAGACTTTCGAATTGGTGTTTCCATGAATGTGTTGGAATCTGAGGGCAGTCCACATGTTCTTGGTATCGCTCTCGAAGGATCTCACCCCAATGATGGACCAGAAAAAATAAATGCTGGTTTGGAATATACCTATGCGAAGCGAGCAGCTCTCCGCGCTGGATACCGATATGGCTATGATGAAGAATCTCTGACATTCGGTGCCGGGGTAAATATGACCATGGGTAACTACGCTACAGGTTTCAATTACGCGTTGGTTCCTTTTGGGCGCTTGGGTCTGGTGCATATGTTCACTATTGATCTTGGAATAAACTAGACCAACCTGATCAATACTGGCTCCCCTCATAAAATATTTTGACATGAGGGGAGCACTAATTTTGTAATATGTGGGGTACACTCTCGTGAAGAAAAAAACTGTTCTGTTGCTTGTCATTAGTTTGACTTGCTTAAGTTTTTTATTGCTGGTGTTCAGTTGTTCGACTTTTCCTCTCTCAGCTGAACAGACCAGCAATAAATTCAAGCAGATTTCCCGTGCAACACTCAAGGATAAAATCGCCGGTGGCTGGGCTGGAAAAATGATCGGCGTGAGTTATGCTGGTTGGACCGAGTTTACCAGTAACGGTAAAATTATTGAATATGATATTCCTTTTGACCCGGCTTCATTGAAAGAATCTATTGGGCAGGATGACCTCTATGTGCAAATGTCCTTTATGATGGCCATGGATAAATATGGTTTGGAAGCCACAGGAGAGCAATTTGCAGCAGAATTTGCCAATGCGGGCTATATGCTGTTCCACGCCAACCGTAAAGGCCGTAAAAATCACTGGGACGGCATCAAGTTCCCAGATGCTGGCAACCCGAAATACAGTCTCCACGCCGACGATATCGACTTTCAGATTGAGGCCGATTACATCGGTTTTATGAACCCGGGCATGCCCCAACATAGTAACAAAATGTGCGATGTGGTGGGCCATGTCATGAACTATGGGGACGGCGTTTACGGCGGCATGTTTGTTTCTGCCCTGTATGCAGAAAGCTATTTTGAAAGCGACATTCCTACCATAGTCAACCGTGCCCTGAAGAGCATCCCGGCTGAAAGTAAATATGCCATGTGTATCCAGGATGTCATTGACGGCCATGCGGCAAACCCAGATGATTGGAAAGCTACCTGGCAGATCATTCAGGACAAATGGGGCGAAACAGACATCTGTGGTGCCTTGGATGACTTTAACATCGATGCAAAAATTAATGGGTCCTATATCGCCATAGGTCTACTTTTTGGAGATGGGGACTTCGCAAAGAGTATGGAAATCGCTACACGTGGCGGGCAAGATTCTGACTGCAATGGCTCCAACGCTGCCGGTGTTATGGGAATTATCCTGGGCTACGATGCTATCCCAGAACTTTACACACAGTTTATCCCCGAGGTTGCTGACGAAAAATTCATCTACACAGATTACAGCTTTAACTCTGTTGTGGAACGCACCCTGGAATATGCAGAAGAAATTATTCTGAAAAATGGGGGTTCCCTTGAGGGCGATGTGTATACCATTTTGATTCAAGAACCCCTTGCCCCACCCCTGGAACAATCCTTTCCCGGTTTGAAGCCTGCTTACCGTGCCGTGGTTCAAGAGCCAGAAGGCTGGACCTTTGAAGGTGAATGGGCGATTAAGAATATTAAGAACCCTTGGGGTGGCTCAGAGGATCTCATGGTCAGTGATAAAGCAGGTGATGCAGTCACCTTCACTTTCACGGGCACAGGGGCCCTGCTTATGGGCCATTGGGACCAATTTGGTGGTATGGCCGATGCCTATGTGGACGGCGAATTCGCTGGAAGTATTGACAATTACTATTTTGTCGATGGTAAGGGCGCTGGCTCTGGCTGGCTCAATTCCACACACCTGTTCCATGCCATGGGTCTGGCTGAGGGCGAGCACAATATCAAGCTTGTCGTTAAAGAAGAAAAAAATAATGCGGCGACGGGAACTGCCACCATGATTTCCAGAGCGATCGTATACACAAATGAATAGTCAAATAATTGAATCAAATAAAAAATAACTTTGAGAGGAATTAAGTATGTTTGTAGTTGAATCTTATAGTCTTGCCATTGTCATGCTCTTCATAACCATGTTGTGCTGGGGCTCATGGGCAAACACGCAAAAATTAGCGAGCAAAAAATGGGCTTTTCAACTCTTCTATTGGGATTATGCTATTGGAGTGCTTTTGCTCTCCCTCGTCCTCGCCTTTACCATGGGCAGTATGGGTGATTCCGGCCGCCCCTTTTTGCAAGACCTTGGCCAGGCCACTGCAACCGTTATCGGTCTCGCCCTCTTAGGTGGCGTGATTTTTAACCTTTCCAATATCCTGTTGGTAGCTGCCATTGATGTTGCAGGAATGTCCCTTGCCTTCCCCGTAGGCGTGGGTTTAGCCCTAGTGATTGGTGTTATCACCAATTACATCGCAACACCTGTAGGTGATGCCATGACTCTCTTTTTTGGAGTAGCTCTGGTAGTCGCTGCCATTATTGTAGATGCCATGGCCTACAAAAAACTCCCGGGTGTCAAAAAAGCGACCCGTCAGGGACTGATCCTCTCTGTGGCTGCTGGTGTCATTATGGGATTCTTTTACCGCTTTGTTGCCGCCTCCATGTCGGCAGATTTTGTCAACCTCACACCAGGAAAATTGAGCCCTTATACGGCCCTTGTAGTTTTTTCTGTCGGTGTCCTGCTTTCAAACTTTGTTTGGAACACCATCTTCATGAAAAAACCCATTACTGGCGAGCCAGTGAGCTATGCTGACTATTTCAACCAGGGTGATGCGAAACTCCACGCTATCGGTATTCTTGGTGGCGCGATTTGGGGTTTAGGTATGGCCTTTTCCATTATAACCGCGGGTGCCGCAGGTTTTGCCATCTCATATGGTCTTGGCCAGGGTGCAACACTCATTGGTGCATTTTGGGGTGTGTTCATCTGGAAAGAGTTTAAAGACGCACCAGCAGGCACAAACAAATTGCTGGGAGCTATGTTTGGACTGTATTTCGTTGGCTTAGCATTGATTATCTATGCGAGGGTTGCATAACACATATTAAAGATTTTAGAGGATAATTCTATGAGTCAAAAAATTGTCGTCGTCGGCAGTTCTAATACCGACATGGTTATTAAAATGGAACGACTCCCGAAGCCTGGCGAAACACTCCTAGGGGGCGATTTTATTAAAGCTGCTGGTGGCAAAGGCGCCAATCAAGCTGTTGCTGCCGCGCGTTTGGGTGGGAAGGTCACTTTTGTGGCTCGCGTAGGCACCGATATTTTTGGCAGCGAAGCCGTAGAAAACTTTCGTAAAGATGGAATTGATGTCGAACATGTCTCAGTAGATCCTGAAAATCCATCCGGTGTTGCTCTTATTTTTGTAGATGCTAATGGTGAAAACTGTATTGCAGTTGCTTCAAGTGCAAACAACCATCTTTCACCAGCAGATGCGCAAAGTGCTGCGGAACAAATTTCGAATGCAGATGTCTTGCTGATGCAGTTAGAGACACCCTTAGATACGGTTCAAGCTGCAGCAGAAATTGCCCAAAAGCACGGTGTCCAAGTGATTCTAAATCCTGCTCCTGCACGGGAATTGGATGATGAGTTGCTTAGATATGTATCCATCATAACGCCAAATGAAACTGAACTGGAACTTCTCACCGGAACAAAAGTGACAGATGCTGCCTCGGCAGAATCGGCTGCTCGCGTACTCCTGAACCGTGGGGTAAAAACCGTCATCGTCACGCTGGGTGCTCAAGGAGCTTTCCTGCTTTCTGAAGACGTCGCAACAATGGTCCCGTCAAAAACCATAACTGCCCTGGATACCACCGCAGCTGGGGATGCATTTAATGGAGCTCTGGCATTTGCTTTGGCTCAAGGGATGCCACTTCAAGAAGCGGTTCGCTTTTCAAACATGACAGGGGCACTGTCGGCAACAAAATTGGGTGCTCAACCCTCCATGCCGACCTTTGCCCAACTTCAGGCTTTTATTGATGCCTGAGGCAATCCAATAACGAAGGATTATCAAAAAATATAATGTCTCATTCAAACCTAAAGAGGACACTCACCAGACTAATAGCTCTGGTGAGTGTCTCAATCGTGGCATTGCTCATACTGATCCAATGCAAAAGCCCCAAGATGCTAAAAATTTCACAAGCAGAGCTCTCAGATAAGATCTATTCCTCCTGGTTGGCCCAGATTATTGGCAATATTTATGGCTTACCCCATGAGAATGCCTATATCGATGAACCCGGCCCCGAAGACTTCCCTTATGGCTATAGGGGCAATCCCAAGGACCGTATGCTGGAAGCCAATGGAGCCTTTTCCGATGATGACACAGATATAGAGTACATGTACCTTCTTGCTATGGATGAGAAGGGGTCGGAACCCAGTTATGGTGACCTGACTAAGCGTTGGTTATATCATGTTCGCAATCGGGTCTGGTTGGCAAACCGCGCTGCTGTATCCGCCATGCATTATGGTTATACACCTCCCGTTACTGGCTCCAAAGACATCAACCCACACTGGTTTCAAATCGACCCTCAATTAGTGAACGAGATTTGGGCAGTTACTTCTCCAGGAATGGTTAAATACTCCGCTAAGAAGTCTGCTTGGGCGGCTAGAATTACCAATGATGATTGGGGTATTGAACCTACAATCCACTATGGTGCCATGTACGCTGCAGCATTTTTTGTAAGTGATATCCCCACTCTAATTGATATGGGGACCGCAGCTCTACCCGAAGGCAATCGGTTTGGCAAAACAGTAGAAAAAATGAAAACTTTACACAAGAAATACCCAAACAATTGGCAGGCAGCCCGGGCTGAAATGTCTGAAGAATATTATCACAATGAATCGCCAGACACCAAAACCATCTGGAACGCAAATCTCAATGCCGCTGCCGGTATTTTGGCCCTGCTTTATGGGGAAGGGGACTTTCAGTATACCCTGGACCTATCCTGCGCCATGGGCTTTGATGCCGACAATCAAGCTGCCACGATGAGTGGACTACTTGGTGTGATTCTAGGAACCAAGAATCTACCAGATGATCTGCTGAGACCATTTCCTGAGTTGGGATGGACCGAGCCATTTAACGACCGCTATATTAATGTTTCCCGCTACGACATGCCCGATGCCAGTCTTAAAGATATGGCCAGGCGGATGACAGCTCATGCTGAGGAAATTATTCTATCACATGGTGGCAAAAAAGTCACTGAAAATGGCGAAATATTCTATCTCATCAACCCCGAGGCAGAATTCATTGCACCTTTGGAACTCCCCAGCGCACCCTTGCCACAGCTGGTCATAGGACAGCAGGTGGATTATAGCGTAGTGACCTCTGGCGGACAGCCTCCTTTTGACTGGAGTATCACTTCTGGCGACCTGCCAGAAGGACTGAGCTTTGCCGCAGGCAAGATCACGGGTACACCTAGCAAAGCTGGGTATTATCCTCTGAGAATTCAGCTTAACCAAGGTGAAACTAGCATAGGACGGAAATTTATGTTAGTGGTTAACGGGCCTAACCTTGCGCCTGCTGCCAATGAAATTTTAGCCAATGTGTCAGAAACGGATGTGGCAACACGGGACGCCATGTGGCTGACTGTCGGGTATAGCAACTATGCCAATGATGTCGCCGTGATCCGAGACGGCAAAATTTTGGGTGAAGGCGCCAGCTTTTACAGTATCTCCCCAGATACGGGGAAAACAGAAGACTTCTACGGCTACCGTTGGGACAGCGCCCAGGAAATCGGTGTTATGGACCTACACACAGGAACAGTAGAAGAAAATGGCGGCTGGTTCACCTCTTTGGTCGTTGAGTACCAAGATGAGCAAGGCGGATGGAAAACAGCAGAAGGTTTAAAGATTCACCCCCCCTTTACAGCGGGTGGTGAGCGTTACAACAAGCCTAGTTTTGTCCGCCACACGCTTTTCTTTGAGCCTGTGAAAACGACGGCTATCCGCATCCGTGGTGGTGCCGCTGGTGTACCCCACTGGACAGGGGCCAACAGTCACTTTACCTCTGTAACCGAACTCAGTGTCCACGCCCCCTTACCCTAAGGGACCAGGTGCTGTACACGATAAAAAAAGGATATACCATGATGAAAGCATTTAAAATATTAGTTCCCATATTGAGCATATTAATCCTGATAGCCTGTGCACCGGAGGCGAAGAACACAGTCACCCTTTCCAAAGAGGCCTTGCAGGATAAGATCAAAGGCGCCTGGGCAGCCCAAACCGTTGGTGTAACCTATGGTAGCCCTGTGGAATTCAAATACAACAGCCAGATGATCCCAGATGATACACTGATCCAATGGTATGACGGCTATCTGAAAGATACCTACGATAATGCGCCGGGTTTTTATGACGATATCTATATGGATCTCACCTTTGTTCAAGTGTTGGACGAAGAGGGCATGGATGCCCCAGCCCAGTCCTTTGCTAACGCTTTTGCTACTGCAGATTATTATCTCTGGTTTGCAAACCAGCAGGCACGTCATAATATCCTCAATGGTGTCACTCCTCCAGCCAGTGGACATTGGTTGAACAATCCCTGTGCTGACGATATTGACTACCAGATCGAAGCCGATTTTGCAGGCATCATGAACCCAGGCATGCCGAACTCTGCATCGGCGATTTCTGACCGTGTGGGTCATATCATGAACTATGGTGATGGCTGGTATGGCGGCGTCTATGTGGGTGCCCTGTATAGCCTCGCATTCGTAAATGATGATATTGAATTCATCGTTGAAGAAGCCCTTAAAACCATCCCTGCACAGAGTACTTTTGCCCAAACCATAGCAGATGTCATTGCCTGGCATAAAGAAGAGCCTACCGATTGGAAAGCTACCTGGACCAAAGTCAACGCCAAATGGGCGAATGAAGTGGGATCCCCCTATGGTGTTTTTGAAAGCTTTAATATTGACGCAAAAATCAATGCTGCCTGGGTAGTGATGGGCCTGCTCTACGGTGATGGTGATTTCACCAAAACATTTGAGATTGCCACACGTTGCGGGGACGATGCAGACTGTAATCCTGCCAGTGCTGGCGGCGTTTTAGGAACCATTGTAGGGTATGATAATATGCCAGCATATTGGAAACAAGGTCTGACAGAAGTTGAGGATATCGACTTTAAATACACCAGTATTAGTTTGAATGATGCCTATGAGATGTCTTTTAATCACGCTTTAGAAATGATCAAGCGCAATGGTGGGACTGTGGATGAAAAATCTGTTTCCATAGCGGTTCAAAAGCCAGAAACTGTTCCCCTGGAAGTCGCTTTTGAGGGACATTTCCCCAAGGAAAAGATTCCATTAGAAAAGGCATTGGGTGAGACACTAGAGTTCGAATTCGACGGTATTGCCTTTGTGATCACCGGTGAGGCCAAGAAAGATGGCGAAAAAGAATACGCTAGCGCAGATGACTATGTGTTTGAAGTAGATGTTGTCATCGATGGCGAATTTTCCGAAACGGTGAAACTGCCAACAGCCTTTAAAACGCGTCGTTTTTATCTGATCTGGAAATACCAACTCCCAGAGGGTCATCATACCGTGCAGTTGAAGCTGAAAAATCCATCAGATACTCGCCACGTTAATCTTGATAATGTGTTGATTTATGATTCTAAACCCTTAGCTGCCAAGTAAGGGAGTAGATCCTAGTCTTCTTAGTTCTTCTGATTCTCTATCTCCGTTAGCTAAAAGCTAACGGAGATAGACCTGAGTCATCCAATCTGCCAACCCGTGTAAATACCGGGATAAGTGGCTAGAAGATGTGTATGGTCGAGTTAAGGTGGCAAACCTGCTACCCAGAAGGCACATCCACTGATACCCAGAAGAAACATGAAGCAGGGGAATCAGATTGTTCTGCCAACTGAATCGTAGGATGGAATTATATCAATGATGGCAGACTTCCTGTATAAAGGGTTAAGAATGAAATTCCTAATTAACACAAAAGTATATATCTATTGCTGCCTTTTTGCTGTGTGGGCTTCGGGAAATGTTCAGGCTGATTTTAGCGCAAGAGCTCTGCCCACAGCTGAAAATCCAAAAGAATTGTTACTGGAGAACGACAGTCTAAAGATAGTTATCAACTTTGACTCGCAGTTAAGCGTATCGGTTTTTGAGTACAAGCCAGAGGGTGTCAATCTTATCCCCCCGGGTAAAACCATGCCCTTGGTGCAAATTGACAATCCATTTATTCTCGACAATGTTGGTTTTGCCCTTCGGAGAGTGGAAATTGAAAAGAGAAAGAATCAGGACCTTGTGAAGATTGAGACCAGATCCAACTATCTTGAAAATCCATTTATCCTCAAAGTCGAGTTGCGCCTAGGCGAGACCTCCATCATTGATATCAATATTCAGCTTGAAAATATTCAGACAGAAGGGTTTCACGATCACTACAGGGATGATCGTGCCCGTGTGAGTCCTGGATTGCCTTGGTTGGCACAATTATCAGCGGATCCAGGTGGACCTCGGCGGATTATCTATCCTTCCCCGGATGAATACAAAATGGAATGGATAGAAGGTGATTATTCCGATAAGATGGTTCCCTCTGAAGACACATATTTCCCAAAGGGGAACCCGCTGACGCTTTCCTTTTACACAAATCCAGGCCTGCCCGTCATCCTTGAGTGGCCGCAAGCAGACCTTGGCGTTTTTGTTTACAAAAAAGAATCCGACTTGAAGTGGGTGTTCGATTCAGCCATGGAAGCGCTTTGGCCCTCAGAAAGATTGGGAGTGAACAGCAAGGAATCGCTGACCATATTCGACGGACAACTCGGTGTGTTTAAAGGCGACTGGCACCAGGCTTTTAACTGGTTTCGGAAAACCCTACGCCAGGAATTTGATTTCACTTATTACAATCGTCCGGGGTACCAGGATTATCGCCGCGATTTTACCGCTTTTCACTCTTTTATTTACAACCATAAACTCTATGACCCGGTGAAGAATGCATACCGGATAGAGGAATATCTGAATGAAGTAAAAGAAGAGTATGACGGTTTCGATCAGTTTTACTTCTGGCATGCCTACCCACGAGTGGGCGCAGATCCGAGAGATCAATTTGACCTTTTTTATGACCTGCCCGGCGGCCTGGATGGGCTTAAGGATTTAGTCCAAACCGCACAATCCATGAATACCCATGTATATCTGGCTTACAACCCCTGGGACAAGATTGGTAAAAAGAAGGACATGTATGGCGAGATGGCAAAAATCGCCGGCCTGGTAGGTGCAGATGGACTTTTACTGGATACCATGGACGAATCGGATGATGTTTTTCGAAAGAAAATGGACAAGTACAATACTGATGCCCAGTTTGTAACAGAAGGGCGGCCCGCCTATGAAGGGCTGGTGGTGACGACCTCCTCCTGGGACCACAAATTGACCAGAGAATCCATGCCCTATGTCGATTTACTGCGCTTTATACTGCCCGAACACCGGATATTTCAAATTAACCGTTGGGACAGAGACCGTCTCCCTCTGATTAAAAAAGCGATATTCAACACCACGGGCTATACTGTATGGAATGATATCTTCGGGGAAATTAATATCCATACCTGGGAAGAAAAAATCATGCTGAGCCGGTATCACCGGGCCATGCAAGATTTTGCTCACGTTTTGAACACATCCAGCAATGAGCCATTGGTAGAAAATTTTGTGCCGAATCTATATGTCAATGGATTCTACCATGAGGAAATGCATTTTTATACCTTGTTCCAGGATGTACATAATTTTGTCACCCACCATAAAGATCAACGTGTGATTGGTCCGCTCTTCAGGGTAAAAGTTCCTGATGGCTGGCATGCGGCTGATGTATGGAATAAGCGTCCAGCTGAGGTACGTATCCACTCTGGTGAAAAAGTCGCATTTTTCCCCAATGAAATGCCCGAGGATATCGGATGTATTGTAGTGATGCCGGAACTGATTCAGGTGCACAAATCTTATGATAAATGGACCGCAACGGTACCGGGTATCGACCAAGGGACTTTGGAATTGATCGGTGTTGATATTGGCATGCGCAATCAGATGGAAATGGAAGTACCTGCGAATTCGCCATTGGTTTTTACCAGTAGTTCAGCCAAACCAACAACGGCAGGATATGTGATGATACAGTATCGCAATGATAGCGAGGAGGTGAAAGATGTCGTACTCATTAAAACAGGTTTTTAAATTGACCCACAGCCTGATTTTCATAAGTCTTCTCTTACCCATTTCCCATGCCACGGCCAGCACACTGGATGATATGATACACATAAAAGGAACCCGCTTTCATTACGTGCAAGAAAACAGAATGCGTGAAGGCTTGGAGTTAAAACCTTTTCAAGAAGGTCCCCTTGGAGATGCCTATATTGATGCATACTGGATCGATTTAGAGGATTACTATATCGATAAAACCGAAGTGACCAACAAACAATTCAAGGCATTTCTGGATGCATCTGGATATAAACCTGAATGGCCCATGAACTTTCTTAAACATTGGAAAAATGGCAAATACCCCAGGGGCAAGGGAGATCATCCAGTTGTATATATAGACTTTAACGATGCAAAAGCGTATGCGGCCTGGGCGGGCAAAGCACTGCCCACGGAAGCACAATGGCAATATGCCGCACAGGGGGAGGAATATCGAGATCTTCCCTGGGGGAACAGCTGGGACGGGACCCGGGCAAATGTGAACAGCAAAGGATCGAAGGCTGTTGGCAGCTATCCTGCAGGTGCTAGTCCCTTTGGAGTCCTGGATATGGTTGGCAATGTTGCTGAGATGACCGACAGTTTTAACGATGATGGCTGGCACTGGTTTTCCTACCTGCGTGGTGGCAGCTGGTTCAAGCCATTTGGCAGCCTCTGGTATGTTGAGAATGGACTCCTGACCAATACACAACGGGTGAAATTCTGGTGGCTGAATCCAGGATTTAACCGTTCGGCGACTATCGGGTTCCGCTGTGTCAAATAACGTGAATAGGCTAGCATGTTAAAAACCTATTCATTCAATTTATCAGACTTTTATTTCCCAGAATCTTGAATACTAACTAAAGGCTCAATCATGATTCAGGTTGAAACCCCTGAAGAAGAAGATCAAAATATAGCACAGCTCCGAGGGGAATTTTGGACTCGAGTGTGCGAGGCGATAAAATCTGAAACGAAGTTCGAATTCGCGAATTCGACAACCAAGAATAAAAAGATGTGGGGTGTAAAATGAAGGTTTTAAAGGTAAAGAACTTATTGATCACGGCTATGGTCATGTTAATGATTCAGCCTGTCTACTCACAGAGTTTGGAAATGTCCAAATCTGATCTACTCAATAAGATTAAAGGCGGTTGGGCAGGTCAGGTTATTGGCTGCACCTATGGTGGACCAACTGAATTTAGATTTCAAAGCAAGATGATTCCAGATGATCATGAAATCGCCTGGTCTGATAGTGCAATGCACTGGTGGTATACGAACGTACCTGGTTTATATGATGACATCTATATGGACCTCACTTTCGTTGAAATATTTGAGAAGGAAGGTCTGGATGCCCCAGCTAGTTCATTTGCCAACGCCTTTGCCAATGCTGAATACATGTTATGGCATGCCAATCAGGGCGCTCGCTACAATATCCTAAATGGTATCATGCCGCCAGAGTCTGGCCATTGGCTATACAACCCTCATGCTGATGATATTGACTATCAGATTGAAGCTGACTTCTCCGGGCTTATGGCCCCAGGTATGGTAAACACATCAGCCGAAATCAGCGATAAAATTGGCCATATTATGAATTATGGTGATGGCTGGTATGGTGGAGTATATGTGGGTGCCATGTATACCCTGGCCTTCACTTCTGATGATGTTAATTATGTCGTGGAAGAAGCGCTTAAGGTTATTCCAGCAGAGTCGAAATATTATCGGTGTATGACTGATATTATTGCCTGGCATAAGGAAGACCCAAGTGATTGGAAAGCTACCTGGAGCAAAGCCCATGATAAGTGGAATGATGATGTTGGTTGCCCTAGTGGCGTAAATTCAGATTTCAACATCGATGCTACCATCAACTCTGCCTGGGTATTACTAGGTTTACTCTACGGTGAAATGGATTTTGAGAAAACGCTGGATATTTCTACCCGAGGTGGCGATGATTCTGACTGCAACCCGGCTACGGCAGGTGGTATTCTGGCAACTATGATCGGGTATGACAAGATTCCCCAGAAATGGACTGCAGGTCTTCCTTTAGTAGAAGATATGGACTTCAAGTATACCACTATTTCGCTGAACAAGACATATGACATGTCATTCAGGCACGCTCTTCAGGTCATAGAGGCCAATGGTGGAACCGTGACAGAGGATAGTGTAACTATCGCTGTGCAAACACCAGAACCTGTAGCTTTGGAGCAGGGATGGGATGGAATGGCAGTGAAAAGCAAAACAGAATTAGACCTTTCCACAGGCAAAAAACCAGTGTCACTTGAGATAGAAGGAACAGGTTTTGCCATCAAGTTAAATTATGCTGACAGCCCCTGGGGAAAGAATATAAAAAATCGCAAGAAGAAATTCTTCGCCAAGCCGAAAGTTACTCTGGAAGTAGAAATGTATGTGGATGGCGAACTATCCCAGAAGACTACTTTTCCGCCTGAATATCATGTCAGGAATAATAATGGATTGTGGAATTATCAATTGGAACCGGGTAAGCACAAAATTGAAGTCAAGGTGCTGAATCATCAGCGCGGTTCTGAGATGTTCCTTGAAGAGCTCATTGTTTACGAAGCAGTAAAATAATTGTCGTCAAATTGATCAATAACGATATATGAAAGAATTTATGATGAAAAAGTGGCTTATTATTATTTCGACACTGATCCTCTTCCTTCTAGTCGTAGGTTGTGAAAAATCATCTCAAACTCCAGAACCGCTAAAAACAATCGGGCATATCGGATTGGAAGCGAGACCCTCGAGTCTGGTTAAGTTTTTCTCCAATGCATTGCAACGGGATATGCATATTAATGTCATGTTACCCCGAGGCTATGAAGAATCAGTAGCCCGTTATCCTGTATTATACCTGTGCCATGGTCTAACCTCAAATTTACACGAATTTGAACATATTGGCGTGCCGGAATACCTCAACCGTTTCGATATGATTGTAGTTTGTGTGGATGTGGGTAATTCCTGGTATGTCAACTGGGCAGAAGGCCAGAATAATAATTATTCTGACCACGTTACCCAGGATGTTATCGGCTATGTGGACAGTAATTATCGCACGGTGGCGGAACGTGCTGGCCGGGCCATTAATGGTATATCCATGGGCGGCTTTGGTGCCATGTCCCTGGGGCTTTCTCACCCAGAGCTTTTTTGCTCTGTGGGAAGCCACAGCGGGGCAATCAAGTACGCAGCCGGGTTGCGGGAAGTCGTGGCACGGGGCGATGAGGCCTGGGTAATTTGGCCCCAGGCTTTGCAAGACACGGTGACGCGTTACCGGGGGATCAGCCTTGAGGGTTTTGCCAGCATTCCAGATAGAACACCCAAGGGCAAAATATTTACAACAGTAGAACAGATAGATGCTGTGGACCCCTTTAAGTTGGTGCTGCAGATCCCCAAGGCAGAACTGCCACATATCTATATCGACTGCGGTTTGGAAGACGGCTTGATCAAAGCTGCCAAGGAATTTACACAACTGCTTATGGATAATGACATTCCTTTCCAATATGGTCAATCTGCTGGTTCCCACGAGGAAGATTATTGGGGCCGGGAAGTGAATGTTTCCATGGCTGTGCAATACGCTGTGATGCTTAGAAATATTTGGGGTCGGGAATTCGAAATTTATGATGCATGGACGGATTGAGCAATGCAGTCCAATTCAATAGTAATTGTAAAGAAAGGATATTTATGAAACGCATAAAATTTGTGTTGATGCTCGCTATAATTTTACTGGTATCTGCGTGTGAGAAAGAACAGATGGTTAGTACCACTGTATCTGATCTTGAGGATAAGATTAAAGGAGGCTGGGTTGGCAAGGCTTATGGCGTCTCTTTTGGTGGGCCCACAGAATTTGGGACCATGGGTGCCATGATCGAGGGTCCCTTAGAGATGAAAGAAGAGGGCTTGAAATGGTTGAATTGGCAAGATGATATGTATGTCAATATGGCTTTACTAAAGGCTGTGGATCAGAACGGTTTGAATGCTACAGCGGCTGATTTTGCACAAGAATTTACCTATGGTGGGTTCATGCTCTGGCACGCCAATGGGCAGGGACGACAGAATCTTTTAGCGGGGATCCCACCGGAGTTGTCAGGCCACCCAAAATACAACCCCCACGCCAATGACATAGATTTTCAGATCGAGGCAGATTTTATCGGCCTGCTGAGCCCAGGTCTCCCAGTGGCGGCAGAAGCCATGTGTGATAAGGCTGGGCATCTCATGAACTGGGGTGACGGTGTGTATGGTGGTGTATTTGTTTCCTCAATGTATGCAGCTGCCTTTATTGAAAACGATATTAATAGTGTGGTAGAGCTTGGTCAACAGTCTATGCCACAGGCCTCCCTGTATGCTCAAACCATTGCAGACGTCATCAAGTGGTACCAGGAAACTCCCGAGGATTGGACTATTTGCTGGCAAAAGGTTGAGGATAAATACAACGATGATCGCTGCCCTTGGGGTGCGAAAAATCCTTTCAACATTGCGGCTTCTATCAATGGGGCGTATATCGCTATGGGCTTGCTATATGGCCAGGGCGATTATGAAAAGACAATTGATATTTCCACACGTTGTGGCCAGGACTCTGACTGCAATCCTGCAAATGCAGGGGGTGTATTAGGCACCATGCTCGGTTACGAGGGTCTCCCTGAAACCGTAAAAACTACAATGGCTCCCCACGTGGATGTGGTTTATGAATTCACACCTTATTCAATTACCACAGGTACGGAAACCTGCTTGCGTCTAGCACTTGAAAATGTTGTCGCTGCTGGCGGCTCAGTAAATGGTCAAGATGTCCTTATTAAAGTACAGGATTTTGTTAGCACCAAGCCTGCGGAAATTTCATTTCCCAGTCTGACTATCCATGACAAGTATGACCTGGATGATGAAAGGTTGACCTGGACGGGATCTTGGGTTTCTGAAAACGAGGATGGAAAAGGAGACTTGCTGTATTCTGATGAGACAGGTGCTTCACTTGCATTCCCGTTTGAGGGAAATGCCATCTATGTTCAGGGAAATATCCGCCATGACCACGGTATCCTTGAAATTTTTCTCGACGATAAACTTATTGAATCTCGGGACATGTACAACCCAACACAGTGGGAACGCTCCGACCAGTGCACTGCTGTGTGGCTCACCGGACTGGCTGATGGTGCACATACGCTATTGGTTCGGGTAACGGGAGAGAAAAGAGAGCAGGCTGATGGCACTCTCATTAGCCTTGGCAGGATCGTTTCCTATACCGGAGAGGTCGCCGCCCTATAAAGCGAGCAGCCATTCGAGGGATATAAAAAAAGGGACTTTCTGATATCAGAAAGTCCCTTTTGCTTTTGGTCTGTTCCAGTTGATTATTCAGGTTCTGGTAGGGGTGGGGGCAGGATGGTATAGCCCAGTTGCTCATAGAAGGGGATGACATCATCGTAAGCACGGTCATCAACAATTTTACCATCGACGATGTAAAAAATCGCCATACCCTCTAGTGTGATCTTTCTGCCAGTGGCAGGGATTTCGCCAGGGCCGGTATTTGTACCTGTGACCTCAAAACGCACGACAGCCTTACCTTTTGCATAGACTTCTTCCACATAGGTACAGTGCCAGTCCGGGTATGCAATGCGGTGATCTCGGATTGATTGTTCCAAGGGTTTAATCCCCACCACTGGGCCATCTGGCCCCTGCTTTGTATAATTGGCGTCAACAACAGAGGCCAAATCATCAAAGTTTCCTGTGTTCCAGGCCTCGTTAAAGGTATGCACGATGGGAGCATATTCTTTGGCATAGTCCACTGTTGAACAGCTCCAAAAGACGCTGATGAAGAACACAAATGGAATGATCTTTTTCATGGTTCTGTCTCCTAAATTAAAGTTCAATTTTCAATCTCGCTTAAGACCAAACTGCGGAACTGCTCATGCAGAGCCCCAGTTTTCTTGTCATCCTCGCCCGAAATGGTTTCTGATTGCATGAATAGAAGACCAATGGTTTGGGTCTTGGGGTCTGCGAAATAGCTCGTGTTGAAATACCCTGCCCAAGAAAAGGTACCAGCATTTCCCTGGTCCCATTCAGCCCCACCTTTTTCTGAAATCACCATAAAGGCTAAACCATAGAATGCCTCGGGATCTTCTCCCCAGAGACTGCCAACCTGGTTTGCCATGATGGTGTCCACTGTGGTGGATTGTAAGATTTGTTGGCCCTTGAGCGTGCCCTTATGTAGGTACATTTCAAGGAATGTGGCGTAATCTTCAGCTGTGCTACTCAGACCAGCACCGCCGGAAAAAAGACGACGGGCTCCTGTGATTGGGAAGTCTCTGTCAAAGTCATCCAAGGGGCAAGGCACCCAAAGACCCTCTTCTGTTTTTGAGTACACCGGCACCAAGCGGTTTGCGAGGCTATCCGGGAGATAAAACCAGGTCTCATCCATTTCAAGGGGGTCGAAAATCTGTGTGCGCAAATACATGTCGAAGGGCATGCCAGAAACTATCTCTACCAGATAGCCCAATATATCCAGCCCCATACTGTAATTTTCGGCTTCCCCAGGATTGGAAAGCAAGGGAACGGATGCCAAGCGTTTCACATTTTCTTCAATGCTCAAATCATCTGTGGTGGCGAGAGTGACGATGCCGGCCTTTTCATAGATCATTTCAAAGGTTGTATTGCCCTCGATACCACCGTAGCCAACACCAGAGGTGTGGCTGAGCAATTGGCGTATTGTTATTTCTGATAGAGCTGGAGTCGTGGTGAAACTTGAATCAGAGCTATCGAATGTATTGAGAAGAACGGGCTCTTTAAACTCAGGGATGTAGTCAGAGATGAGGTCATCCAGCTGGAAATGCCCTTGCTCCCATAGTGTCATCACGGCTGTTGCAGTGATGGCCTTGCTCTGTGAAGCGATTCTGAAGATATCATCGGTCTTCATTTCCCGTCCGCTTTGCAGATCGGCCATTCCGTGAGCCTTGTGGTAAACAGTCTTCCCGCCCCGGCTGACAAACGCCATGATCCCCGGGATGGCGGACTGCTCAACGGCCTGTTGGCAAAGCAGATCGATCTGACTCAACTTGCCTGGGGTATCCGCTTGGCTATTGAGTTCTTGAGCTGCGGGGAAAGAACCTGTGCAGGATTGCAGGAATCCAAGGAGCACGAGACACGCAAGGAGAGCGCTGAAAAAGCGTTCCTGTTTCATCACTTTGGTCCTTACCTATTTCTCAGGTGTATGTTTAATCATGGTTTCGTAAAAGTCCGCCATGATGGCATCTTTGTCAAAATATTCCCAAATGTGGATGGTCTTGGGGTTGTCTGCTTGCACTTTCCAGCCATTGTTAACCAGCAGAGGAGTGCCGATAAGATTTTTTTGGGCCCATTCTGGGTTCTTCAAAATAGCGACAGCCGCCATATCAAAGAGGGGACGTTCAATGGGAGAACCCTCAAATTTTTCAAATAGTTCAATGGAGTAATCGCCAAAGGTGTAAAAGCTGCCACCGTGACGACCAGTGACGGGCTCGGTAATCCGGGGACCTTTTCCAGGCATGATGGATCTAATATCCTCCAAAGAAGCAACTACGGCAGTGGTCCCGGTTTCGTCATCATAGCGCACTGTGACCATCTCGATTTCTGCGCCAGATTGCAGGACTGGGTTTACTGCAGTGGTGTCGGCATCCAAATTGTATTCCCCTGATGCAGGAAAGTTAGAGCCTAACCAGACCACGCGGACTTTCTCAATTATGCTAGGATCTTTCGCAAATGCTAGAGCAACATTGGTGAGCTTACCTACTGCCAGTAGTACTAATTTTTCATTCCGCGGAACATGGGCACGTTCAATGATAAAATCAACCGCTTCAGAACCATCGAAGGTTACCTCGTTAATAGAAGCTAGAATGGAATCATAGCTCGACTCCGCACCTTTATAGATTTTCATCTCTGGGTAAAAGTCACACAATTTTACTACCCTTTCCGCTTCATCAAAATGTCCCTGTATCCCCCCGCCATTAAAGGTGGAGTTAACTGTGATGCCTTCCAGGTCGAAAATATCTAAGTTGAAAAGCAGGTAGGCGAGGGCGTGTTGATCATCCAATTCGTTATTTGCATCCGTATCAAAAATGAGTTTCAACTTCTCTGGAGTTGGGACTATGGAATCCACAGATTTTGTCCCCACACAGGAAATTAAAATCATCAAACTCAATACAATTAGACCGAAGCGATGGAAGTGTGACATTGTTATACCTTTCTTGTTATTAGTAGTAGAAACCAAGCACGATTACCGTCTCATGTGAGAACCATAAAGTGTTGGCATCTAGAAATGATTCAGCCAAGCCCAAGGTGTTAGGGTCAAGGGATTGAAATGCATAAAGCAGCACGGCCGACTACATTTTCTGACTGACCAATTATTCGTATTTAAAAGAACAATTCTGAACAAAACATTAGCACAATTCCGAACAATATATTGCGCTTATAAAATGGGAACTTAGATTGAACTATGTATCTGCTTTATAAGGGAAAGAATACTACCCATTTTAGGCATAAAATACTGGTCTAGCCCATCTCCAGGAACTTCGGCAAAGATAGCCTAAAACCCTTACTATTCCTCGAATAATCTGTATATGGTGTCGTGAATATCATCGGCCAAAACAGGGATATGAGTAATCTTTTATTTTGCGATAAATCGGTGATATTTGAGGTTTTTTAGTCATACAATATTACCTTGAATCGTGCTACTGTAGAACTAGATATTCTCATCGTATATTGTTGTAAAACGACCTGACGGGTATAGGGTCTTTAGTGCAAAAAAAATAGAGAAAAGGTGCTCCGATGAAACGTACGATTACTGTTATTATTCTAAGCTTGTTAATCCAGTCTGTCTTCGCAGAAAACTATTATATATCTGCTGCCGGTGATGATGTCAATTCTGGGACGAGCGTTGCTTCGCCTTGGGAAACTTTAGAAAAACTGGATGAGAGCACATTCAAAGCCGGAGATGTTATTCATTTTAATCGCGGCGATAAGTGGTTGGGCCGATTCGAAGTAACTGAATCTGGCGAAGTAAATAATCCCATAGTGTTTACAGCCTACGGAAAGGGTGCTTTTCCCAAATTGAGTAACCCAAATTGGGATTATACCTGGGACGGTGCGGTCATTCGGGTTTCGGGATCATACATTACAATAGAAAAGCTCCATTTTATTGATGGCGCCGCCCATCCCTATGAAGAGGCCAAGGACAAACATGAAAATGTCTACGACATGGGGGCGGTGAATCTAAACCGAGAATCAAAGTACTGTACGGTTCAGTATTGTGAATTTGAGGACTATCCCATCGGTGTGCAATCCCAGGGTGCTCACAATACCATTTATCAGAATTACTTTCATGACTGTAACAAGGGTATGTGCCTGCCCTTTTGGGGTCCCATTGCCATATTCTCCGGCGGCTCCCATGATGAGATCAGCTACAACTATGTCATTAATTATAAAGGTGGTGGCTCTGGTGGTTTCGATGGTGGTGCCATTGAGATTGACCGTTTTATGTGGGGTGCAGGACATATTGGTTATGGCGCAGACTACAATAAAGTGCACCACAATATTTCCATAGAAAATGCAGGTTTCCTGGAGCCAGAGGGGCTGGATAACACCCCTGGTAACAACTACATGGAAGTCTACAGCAATTATTCTGATGACTATAAGTGGTTCATATCAGATGAGGATTTGAACTATTCAACCATAAGAAATAATACCTCTTTACGGGTTCTGCCTTGGACAAAATCATGGCATATGGTGCTCGCCGTCCAGGGCATAGAAGACAAGCTGTTAAACAATGTTTTTATCGTATCTGATAGTTTGAAGGTGATCGAGTATCCTGAATTTGATATGGAGCGTAAGCACAACCTGTACTATAGTCACGACAAAACCAGCACCGATCCTATTGGAAAGCTAAAAGATTCGACAGAAGAAGTGTTGACAAGCTGGAAAAAATTGTCACCCAAATTATATAGCAAACGTGGGAAAATATTGAGGCCGGAACCGAACAAAAAAGGCATTATAAAAGCTTGGGTTCCCACAGACACAAAATATGAATTTGAGTCATTTACAATAACATTGCCACAATCATTGCACCGCTAATAGGACAAAAGATCCATCGCAACTGAAAGGAATGTTTCATGAAATTCACCAAATTGCATACTAGAAAACGCACCTTATTGATCCTGGGTATGCTGGCTATCTTTGTTTTAAGCTTTTCCACCAATCTTGTTGCCCAGGAGACATTCCCCCAACCAACTGAACGCCGTATCGCCTTGAGTGAATACCGGGACAAAATGATGGGTGGCTGGATCGGTCAGATGGTCGGTGTGGGTTGGGGAGCACCTACAGAGTTTCAGTCTAGTGGCCACATCATGCCATTGGAAGATGTCCCGGAATGGACACCAGAAATGGTCAATGTATATGGGCAGGACGACCTGTATGTTGAAATGACCTTCTTGCGCTCTATGGAAGAATACGGTTTTGATGTTTCCATACATCAAGCCGGTATCGACTTTGCAAACTCCGGCTACATGCTGTGGCACGCTAATTTGGAGGGCAGGAAGAATCTGCGCGCTGGAATTCCCCCGCCAAATTCCGGGCACCCAGCGTTCAATAGTCATGCCGATGATATTGATTACCAGATCGAGGCCGATTATTCCGGACTCATTGCCCCAGGAATGCCAAATACTGTGATTGCTCTGGGTGAAAAATTTGGCCGCCTGATGAATTATGGTGATGGTCTGTATGGCGGTCAATTTGTTGGAGCCATGTATGCAGAAGCCTTCTTTGAGAGTGACCCTGCAAAGCTTGTACAGGCGGGCTTGCAGGCTATCCCCGAGGGCAGTCAGTTTGCTGAAGCCGTGCGGGACGTCGTGGCCTGGCACGCTGAAAATCCCCAGAACTGGGAGGCTACCTGGAACCTGGTGAATGATAAATATCACCTGAATCCTGAGTACCGAAAGTTCACCTGCTCAGATATAGAAAGTGATTTCAATATTGACGCTAAAATCAATGCTGCCTATATCGTTATGGGGATGCTGTACGGAGAGGGTGATTACGACAAGACCAATATCATCTCCATGCGCTGCGGCCAGGATTCTGACTGCAACCCCTCTAATGCGGCAGGAATCTTGTTCACCGCCGTGGGTTATAGCAACTTACCAGAACGCTTTATATCTGGACTGGATAAGAATGAAAAATTTTCTTTCACCGAATATTCTTTCCCGGCACTCATCGATGTTTGCGAGAAACTCGCTATTGACGCTGTACAGAGGGCTGGTGGGCGCCTAGAGCTCAACAGTGCTGGCGAAAAAGAACTGGTTATTCCTATGGTGGCAGTTGTCCCTTCTGCGCTGGAACAGAGCCATGCGCCAGGTCCTATTGCAGATGATGCTTTCACCAAGGAAGAGTTAAGCCGATTGGAAGGAAGCTGGGTTTTCAGATACACCACGCTGTTTCTCCTCGTTTTGGTCTTTGTCCTATTCAGGGAGAATCGAAATTTTTCAGCGATGATGATCCTGATTCCCCTAGGCGTGGTATTTGGTGTTTTGGAATTCATTGAAATGCAATTGCCAGAAAGCCTCCTCGTCATGGTGAACATTACGAGCATTTTGCAGACCATGAGCGTTGCAATGGCGATTATCCTTCTTTTACCGAACAAAATTTATGCTTCAAAGAGCTATGTATGCGCCCTGGTAGCCGCCCTGGTGCTTGGTGCTATTGCTTTTGGTGGCGTGTGGGGTGCCACAGATGGACGGATCATTTCCACCACTACTCTCAATCTTGGCACTATCGCTCTAATGAGTACTGCGTGGCTATTGGGGATGATCCTAACAACAGTTTTGACGAAAATGAACTATCGCAATTGGCGCTTTCATTTAACGATGTTCGGGACCTTTGCCGCCGGCCAACTCCTGGTCTGGATCGTCGTTGCCATCTTCACCATGGGCAGCACAAAGGGTAACTTTTTTGGGAGTATGGTCTACATCATCAGCGCAACGCTCCTATTCGCAGCAATCAACTATGTGCTCACATTGCCTTACCTGATCCTGGCGTATAAACACACTGGAACCGACAACAGGCTCCGGAATTTGTTGAAGATAGTAGATACACAGGAAGAGCTAGATGTGATAGAAAATTAAGCACCAATTTTTAGGGGCCATGAAGATAAAGGGCTGTTTTCGTCTGTTAGGTAATGCGTCATTTTGCCGTCGTCGTTACATATACAAATCAGTTTAATCTGCTGGTTGACGACCGCACAGGGGTATATCTGAAAATCAACTTAGCCACAGAATTGCATAAGCACATCATC